>ENA-OPSJ01000078-OPSJ01000078.1-human-gut-metagenome-genome-assembly--contig:-NODE-78-length-79439-cov-8.157677_pt1 | contig 79439 bp, 55 predicted proteins | sample MGYA00241801_ERZ501893 | MGnify/ENA primary metagenome ERZ501893 (study PRJEB25962, sample SAMEA2042219) | human gut metagenome | biome: human gut; feature: human-associated habitat; material: faeces...
TGAAGGAAAGAGTGAAAAGGAAGCGAGAGCACGGATTTTAGAGCTCGTGAGTGAATATTGTGACCGTTTTCACAATCAGGACAAGGAGTATAAGGAGGGCGACAGACTGCCTTATGCGGCGAGGGTGTATGATCACGATGAGATGGTGAACCTTGTGGATTCGTCACTTGAGTTCTGGCTCACATCGGGAAGATACACTGCTCAGTTTGAGAGTGAGTTCACAAAATATCTGGGTGTACGCTTCTGCAGTCTGGTCAATTCGGGCTCATCAGCCAACCTTCTTGCATTTATGACGCTCACATCACCTCTTCTCGGTGAGAGGGCTGTAAAGCGCGGTGACGAGGTTATAACGGTGGCAGCGGGATTTCCGACTACCGTAACACCTGTCATACAGTATGGTGCGGTTCCGGTGTTCATCGATGTGACGATACCACAGTACAATATAGATGTCACAAAGCTTGAGGAGGCATATTCAGATAAGACAAAGGCGGTCATGATTGCACATACACTTGGAAATCCGTTTGATTTGAAGGCGGTTAAGGATTTCTGTGACAGGCATAAGCTGTGGCTTGTAGAGGACAACTGTGATGCACTCGGCTCGGAGTATACAATAGACGGAAAAGTCAGACTTACCGGAACGGTGGGCGATATAGGTACGAGCAGCTTCTATCCTCCGCACCATATGACCATGGGAGAGGGCGGAGCGGTCTACACGGACAATCCGCTGCTCAACAAGATTATACGCTCATTAAGGGATTGGGGAAGGGACTGCGTGTGTGCGTCAGGGCAGGATAATCTGTGCGGACACAGATTTGACGGACAGTACGGTGAACTTCCGAGGGGCTATGACCACAAGTATGTCTACTCACACTTCGGCTATAATCTCAAGGCTACCGACATGCAGGCAGCCGTAGGCTGCGCACAGCTTAAAAAATTCCCTTCGTTTGTCCGGAGAAGAAGAGAGAATTTTAAGGTGCTTTATGAGGGGCTGTCAGACCTTGAGGATTATTTTTATCTTCCGGAAGCGGTGGACAATTCAAATCCAAGCTGGTTCGGTTTTTGTCTGACATGCAGGCCGGGAACGGATAAGAACGAGGTCGTGAGATATATAGAGGGACATGGGGTTCAGACAAGAATGCTGTTCTCAGGCAATCTTATAAAGCAGCCGTGCTTTGATGGACTGCGGGCTGAGGGCAAGGGCTTCCGTGTAGCAGGTGAACTTACAAATACTGATATAATTATGGAAAATACATTCTGGATAGGTGTTTATCCGGGAATGACTGAGGAAAAGCTTTCATATATGATAAAAGTTATTCATGAAGCTGTGGGAATGGAGAAGGTATATGAGAATTAAGGTATCGGATTATATTGCCGGGCTCGTCGCAGAGCTTGGCATAGAGCATGTATTTACGGTTACGGGCGGGGGAGCCATGCATCTTAATGACTCCTTCGGACACAGCAGTGAGCTGAGATGTATTTATAATCACCATGAGCAGGCTTGCGCGATTGGGGCAGAGAGTTATGCCCGAATTGCAGGGAAGCCTGCTCTTTTGTGTGTTACGACGGGACCCGGAGGCACGAATGCACTCACGGGAGTTCTCGGGGCGTACTTAGATTCCATCCCGATGCTTGTGATTTCGGGGCAGGTAAGGTATGACACGACAGCGAGAAGCACGGGGCTCAACATAAGAGCCATGGGAGATCAGGAGTTCGACATCACAAAGGCTGTCGCATCCATGACAAAGTATTGCGAGATGGTTATTGAACCGAAAAAAATACGCTATTGTGTCAGGAAGGCATACCATATTGCGGTTACGGGAAGACCGGGACCGACATGGCTTGACATACCGCTCAATGTGCAGGGCGCATATATCGACACCGATGAACTTATTGATTATGACGAGAGCTGTGACGAGTATGCGGACTATCAGAAGAACCTTCCGCCTAAGCCTGATAAGGAGCTTGTAATGTCGGTGCTTGAGAAAGTGAGAAGGGCGGAAAGACCTGTACTGAATGTGGGAAACGGAGTACGCATAGCGGGAGCGGCAGAAGTGTATGAGCGGGTGAAGAAAAAGCTTAACATTCCGGTCGTCACAGGCTGGGACAGCATAGATTTATGTGCGGACGATGACAAGCTATACGTCGGGCGCGCGGGAATAATGGGAGACAGAGCGGGCAATTTTGCGGTACAGAACAGTGATCTGCTTTTGTCAATCGGCAGCAGACTCAGCATAAGACAGGTTGGGTATAATTATAAGAGCTGGGCGAGGGCGGCATATACGATTGTCGAGGATGTCGATGCCGAGGAGCTTAAGAAGCCTACGCTTCATGTTGATATGCCTGTGTGGGCTGATGCATTTGACTTTTTGACAATGCTTGATGAGTGTCTGACGCAGATATGCGGTGAGAATGGCACGCTTTTTCCTGACGGAAAGTGGCATGAGGCATGCAGAGACTGGAAAATCAACTACCCGGTGGTGCTGGAAAAGCATTACGGGAAATGTATTGAGAACGGACATGAGTATGCCAATGTATACGCATTTATAAAGGAGTTAAGCAGAAGGCTTTCGAAGGGGCAGATAACGGTTGTCGGAAACGGCTCGGCATGTGTTGTGGGAAGCCATGCGTATGTTATAAAGGAAGGACAGCGCTTCATAATCAACTCAGCGGTTGCATCGATGGGTTATGACCTCCCGGCAGCGGTAGGAGCATGGGTGGCGCAAAAAGCGGGTAAGGTCAACGAAAACAGTGGCAATTTATGTGCGGATTATGATATAATATGCGTCACGGGAGACGGAAGTATCCAGATGAACCTTCAGGAGCTTCAGACCATTATTCATCATGGAATGAATATGAAGATATTTGTGATTAATAACGGAGGATATCATTCGATACGTCAGACACAGAAGAACTTTTTCGGCGAACCGCTTGTCGGGATAGGAGAGGACAGTGGTGACTTAAGCTTCCCGGATATGGCGAAGCTTGCATGGGCTTACGGATATGAATACCGCTCAATCGGAAGCAATGATAAGTTCGATGTGCTTGATGAATTTCTTGCACTTAAGGGACCGGCGATATGTGAGGTGTTCGTAAGCAGAGGGCAGAAGTTCGAACCGAAGTCTGCGACTAAGAGACTTGATGACGGAACGCTTGTGTCGGCACCTCTTGAGGATCTGGCACCGTTTCTTCCGAAGGAGGAGTTAGAGCGGAACATGTTCATACCGCTCATGTGAAATTTTATATGAAAAAAGCGTATGTGACGGGAGCGACAGGTGCGATAGGAATGGCACTTGTGGCGGAGCTTTTGAAAAACAATATAGAGGTCAAGGTATTTCTAAGAAAAGACTCTGAGCGCAGCGGGCGTATTGCGGAAAGCTTTGGAGAGGAGCTTAAGAGCGGAAATATAAGCGTGGAATATGTGAGCCTTGAGGAGCTTAAGCATTTCATGGAGAATGTGTATACCCGGGGGCGGCAGGACAGTGTGTTTTATCATCTTGGCTGGAGCGGAACATTCGGAAAGCTGAGAAATGATGCCGGGCTTCAGCAAAAGAATGTGGAGTACACACTCGATGCGGTGAGACTTGCAGGCAGACTAGGATGTACAAAATTTATCGGTGTGGGTTCACAGGCAGAGTATGGCAGAGTAAGCACAAGACTTACGCCTGATACGGATACGGCACCGGAGAATGAGTACGGCAGGGCGAAGCTTGCTGCCGGAGTCAGCAGCAGAGAGCTGTGCAGGGAGCTTGGAATTGAGCATGCATGGGTGAGGGTGTTAAGTGTATATGGACCGTATGATGGAATGAATACAATGATAACATCAGTCATAAGGGGACTTTTAAAAGGGGACAGAGTTTCACTTACCAAGGGAGAACAGATGTGGAATTATCTGTATTCGGAAGATGCGGGAAAAGAGCTGTACCTGCTTGGAGCCAAAGCTGTGAGGAACGGTGCGGTATATATTCTTGCGGGAAGTGAGGAACACAGCCTTAAAGAGTATGTTGTAAGACTGTGCAGGGCGATGGATGCAGACGATAAGCTGTTGGGCTTTGGTGATGTTCTGTATGGTGCGGGACAGGTGATGTGCCTGACTGCCGATATAAGTGCATTGTGTTCAGATACCGGATACATACCGGATACCATATTTGAGGATGGAATTAAAAAGACGGCAGAGTGGGTTAAATCACTTTCGTAATCAGCAGTATGAAAAGAGGATAATTGTGGATAGACAGCGTAAAAAGAAGATAAGCATAATGGTACCGTGTTATAACGAGGAGGAGAATGTCATTCCGATGAGCGAAGCGCTTGTCGATGTGATGACGAGGGAGCTTCCGCAGTATGACTACGAGATTTTATTTATAGATAACTGCTCTCAGGACAGAACAAGAGAGTATTTAGAGAAGATATGCGCAGGAAATAAGAATATCAAGGCAATATTCAATGTGACCAATTTCGGGCAGTTTAACTCGCCGTTCTATGGTATGTGCCAGACGACGGGAGACTGCACGATAAGCGTGTGCTGTGATTTTCAGGATCCGGTTGAGATGATACCTAAGTTCGTGGCTGAGTGGGAGAACGGCTATAAGATTGTCAGCGGAATAAAGAAGCACAGCAAGGAGAATAAGTTCATATATCTTCTCAGAACCATATATTACAAGATGATACGCAAAATGTCCGATGTTGAGATGATTGAACATTTTACGGGCTTCGGTCTTTATGACAAGACATTTATTCACCTCCTAAGACAGCTTGACGATCCGATGCCGTTTATTCGAGGCATTGTTGCGGAGTATGGTTTTAAGAGAAAAGACTTAGAGTATACACAGCCTAAGCGCCGCGCCGGAAAGACGAAAAATAATTTCTATTCACTGTATGATGCGGCGATGCTCAGCATAACATCATACACGAAGGTCGGTTTAAGACTTGCCACATTTTTCGGATTTATCGCATCGGCGCTCTCAATGCTTGTTGCATTAATGTATCTTGTGTACAAGCTCACACACTGGTATTCGTTCACGGCAGGAACGGCACCTATCGTAATCGGTATCTTTCTCATAGGTTCGATACAGTTGTTCTTCATAGGACTGATTGGAGAATATGTGCTTAATATCAACAAGCGTGTGATTCACAGGCCGCTGGTGGTTGTCGAAAAGACGATTAATTTTGACGGACAGCCGATACCTATGGCGGGAACAACACAGGATTCCGTTGAGAACGAGAAGGCATACGATGAGTATCATCGTGTCCTTATGCAGCAGGGAGAGTCGGGGGAGGACAGATAATGGACACAGAGACTAAAAATATACCGGTTGTCATTTTTCATGCCGGATGCCCGGAACATCTTCCGTACAGTGTACACTCGGCGGAAAAATATAATAAAAGAGTTATTCTGCTCGGGGACGATGCTAACAGGACTGTCGCGAAGGAGTGGTTTGACTCGGCGAAGCTTAATCTTGACAGATATAACGAATTTCTCAAGGTATTTGTTAACTACTCAACCTACACGGATTTTTTTGCCGAGATATGTTTTAAGAGGTATTTTTTATATTATGAGCTGATGAGGCAGCTTGATTTTGACAGGATAATGGTTGCGGAGAGCGACTTGTATAACTGTGCCGATTACAGCAGTATTCCGTCGCTTGAGAGTGCCTATGCAATGGTGTCTACCGTATCGGGGCAGGATAAGGATTACGGCTGGAGCTCCTGCTGTCACTGTTCGTACTGGACGAAAGCTGCTCTTGACGATTTCCTAACATTTTGTGAGGAGACTTTCAGGGACAATAGGGAACTTCTTCTTGAAAAGTGGAATTACCAGAAGGAGCATAATCTTGCCGGTGGAGTGTGCGATATGACTCTCGTTTATCTGTGGTCGAAGGATAACGCTAGGGTGCTCAATTCAGCGAAGGTGTTCGACGGAGGAACGATTGACCAGAATCTGTGCGACAGGATGAACTTTACGGAAAATGAGTATAAGTACAATTCGGTTGCCGGAATCAAGAAGTATGTTTTTAAGAAGGATGAGAGAGGTAATAAACAGCCGTACCTTGTGAGAACAGACGGAACAATGATAAGAGTGTTTGCGATACATTGCTCCGGACGTGCAAAGTCGGCTATTAAGGCTTTTGATAAGAGCTATGCGGCGGTGTGTATGTCACAGATGAAATCACAGATTAAGATTAAGCTTGGAGCTTTAAAGGGAAAGCTGTTATCACGCGCTTAGGCAATCGGTTTACAGATAAAAGAATGGGGATTATTTATGAAAGATATTATCCGTAAAATAATTAAATCATGGGCGGCTGCTGAGGGAAATGTCAATTCCACGAAGGATATACTTGAGTGGGTGGAAAGGCTTAATCGTAATGCCAATGTCTCTATTAAGGAGTGTGAATCGGGAGACAGCAGCTTCTGGTTTTATGATGACTATGTGGGTGAGATACACAACAGAAAGCGTTCCTTCTTTTCAATCACCGGCATACAAAGATATGAGAACAACAGGCTTGTGGCTGAGCAGCCTATAATTGTACAGCCGGAGATTGGTTATCTCGGCATAATATGTAAGGAGATAGACGGCGTTATCAATTTCCTTATGCAGGCGAAGATAGAACCGGGCAATGTCAATGTAATACAGATTTCACCTACCATACAGGCCACGAAGAGCAACTATACCAGAAGACATGGAGGGGTACTTCCCAATTATTTTGACTATTTTTACAATTCAAAGAAATATACGGTTATATACGACCAGATTCAGTCTGAGCAGGCGGGAAGATTTTACAAGAAGCGTAACCGCAACATCATAATGCTCTTAGATGAAGATATAGAGGTGCTGCCCAACTATAAATGGATGACTCTCGGACAGATTAAGCAGCTTATGAAGATTGACAATCTGGTGAATATGGATACAAGAACGGTGCTGTCGGGAATTCCGCTTACCAACTGCGGATTTTCGGCTGAAGAATTGGCGGATATTGAGAGCAGCTTTTCGGACAAGAGCTTTTATCACTCTATATTTACGGGAGGTATCACGGCAAATATTTCCGAGATATATCAATTCCTCAATAATTATAAGATGTTTGAGGAGAAAAAGACGGTGCTTGTGCCGCTCAATCAGCTTCGCGACTGGAGCGTTGACGACTACGGAGTTACATGCAGCCATGAGGCCGACTACATGGTGAGATATTATGATATAGAGATTAACGGAAGAGAAGTTAAGCAGTGGAGCCAGCCGCTTTTTAAGGCGATAGGGAAGGCCACGTTCGGTCTTATCACAAGAACGGTGAACGGCAAGAAGGAATTTTTGGTTGCAGGCAGACCGGAGATAGGTTCCTTTGATTATATAGAGTTAGGACCGTCCGTTCAATGGGAGCCTACGAGAAAGCCGGAGGATGATAATGTTGTCGACAGTCTTTTCAGGGACAAGATTGCACATGGAAAGACAAAGTACCAGGTGATTCTCTCAGAGGAGGGCGGACGCTTCTACCATGAGCAGAACCACAATTATATCATAGAGATTGAACCACAGGAGCTGGAAGAGCTTCCGGAGGGATATTTCTGGATAGATTACGGAACACTTAATTATATGATACAGATTAATAACTGTCTTAATATTCAGCTTAGAAATCTGTTGTCTTTGATTGAAATATGATGGAGAGAAAAATGGTTAGAATAGGTATACTCGGAGCAGCAGACATTGCATACAACAAGTTTATCCCGGCACTATCACAGGTGGACGGTGCGGAGTGTGCGGGTGTTGCATCCTGCTCGAAAAAGAAGCTTGAAAGATTTGTTGAAAAATATAATTTACATGTATATTCGTCCTATGATGAGGTGTTAAATGACGAGAGCGTTGACTGTGTGTACATACCTCTTCCGCCGGCGTTTCACTATGAGTGGGCGAAAAAAGCACTTCTTGCGGGAAAGCATGTATTTCTTGAAAAGCCTTCCACAACTTCACTCAAATACACGGAGGAGCTTGTTAAGCTTGCAGAAGAGAGAGGGCTCGTTATACAGGAAAACTATATGTTTCAGTATCATGACCAGCTAAGGAAGCTTAAGGAGTTCATTGCGGACGGCAGAATCGGACAGCTTAGGCTCGTGAGGACGAGCTTTGGATTCCCAAGGCGTCCGGAGGGAGACTTCCGCTATAATAAGGATTTAGGCGGCGGAACAATGATGGATAACGGCGGTTATACGATAAAGCTTATAACCGAGCTTCTCGGCGGCAGCACAAGATATTTAAGCTCACGGCTCGATTATGATGAAGAGGCGGGCGTTGATATATTCGGAACGGCTGAATTTACCAATGCTGCAGGTGTGATTGCACAGGCGGCGTTCGGAATGGATTGTCAGTATCAGTGTTCACTTGAGCTGTGGGGCAGCAGGGGAAGAATCACAACGGGAAGGATATATACGGCACCGGCGGGTTATATTCCGACGGCGGTTATTGAAACCGGTTCGGAGAGTGTCACAGTGGAGCTTCCGGGGGATGACCATTTTGTCAAATCGATAAGTATGTTTTTAAAGGCTCTTGAAGATGAAAATATAAGAAAGAATATGGCGGCAGCTCTTGTAAGACAGTCGGCGTTTGTAGAGGAAGTCAGAAAATGAATACAAGGTCAAGATTCGGTAAAGCGGAAGTTTATGTAAGCCAGATTGCTGCCATCGCAATATTTTTTATATTATTTTTTCTGTTTGCAAGAATTTCAACTCTGTATGGTTCGGTTTGGCAGACCGGCTTTAAGAGTATGGTGAATATAGGGCTTATTGTGAGTGCGGTGATATTCGGGGCATGTGTGGGTGTGGTTGCATATGCCGCCCGCAGGGGAGAGGCAGCAATGCCGGATTACCGCGATGCAGCGGCATGTGGTCTGCTTATAATAATCCATTATATCATCAGGGTTCAGATAGTCGGAACCCTGCAGCTTGATGAGGGACTTACATGTTATGAGTCACTTGAACACCTTGTGTACCACCCTGATATGATTCTTAGTAATTTTATAGAGGCGGGAAAGATTGCCGACAGGAGTGCGTATGGTTATTGTATGTTTGCACTTATGGGTGAGTTCCTGGTTCCGGGGAAAGGAACCGGCTTTCAGTGGAGCCAGCTCTATATGGGAATTGCGGCAGCCTGCTGTATATATATGACGTTTAGGAGGCTGTTTCCTAAGGCGAGACAGGTAATCGTATGGTTTGCGGCACTTGTAGTGTCAATCTCGCCGATGACACTGGGAATGTCAACCTTGTGCGGACTTGAATATGGAATGACCATGTTCTTTATCTATGCCTTTTACTGTTGTGTATCAAAAAGATATATTCTTATGGCGTTCTGGCTTATTATGCTGGGAACAACAAAGAGCTCGGGAATGCTGGCTGCGCTTATGTTCGCCGGAGCGTTTCTTGTCGGCATATTCACGACCGGAATAAGAAATAAGAAAAAAACGGATGTTGCGGATACATCGGCTAAAGGAAATACGTTTCAGGAGAGCGATGATGCAGATGGCGATGAGTACGATGTCAAAACCGGAATCATAGCCATTGGTGCCATATTGGCGGTAGGTCTGTTCGTGTACGGAGTCATAAGAGTATGTGCGATGAATGGAATAGCATTTTCGGGATATTATATCAGGATTAAGCTTGCACAGTTATATGTTCTCAATTTCAACTGGATATGGCTCATTATCGCGATAACCGGGATTGTTATGGTTTCTGCGAACATGAGAGTAAGAAAAACTCACAAAATGGAGTTCACGCCGTGGCTTGTGCTTGTGGGATGCTACATGGTATATGTGCTCTATCTGCTTGCATATCCTAAGGCAACTCTTCCAAGGTATAATATGCTTGCGGATACCATGCTGGCAATGATTGGTGTTATTATGCTTATCAAGCTGTTCGAGCGAAGAAGAGTAATATTATCCACGCTTGCCGTGCTTGGAGGGCTTATGTTTGCAGAGACGTTCATCACAGTGGACCCGGTGAGCGCTGCACTCTTTACCAATATGCAGACCAACCGTTTTCCGATATTATACACGGCAGGATTTTCAAGTGAACAGAAGGAAATGAACGGAAATCCCGGAGACTATGCTTATTATAACTATCATTATACTTTTGTAAATAATGCCATTGACAGTATTCTTGAGGAGTATGATGCTGATTTCGATATAATCGTTGCATCGTCTGCAAATGAAGGTGAGACACAGTTCCGACAGGATAATATAAGATGGGATCCGGATGTTAAGGAACTTGTGTATTATTCTGAGGACAGTACGTCGGACTGCTATAGCGTGAACAGAGTCGCTGTGGACGGAATACTCAAGCTTGCGGTGTTTCCGGAGAAGCTTGTGTATATAGAGATTCCTTGGAATCACGGTGATTCTAAGAATGCCATTGAGATGCTCGGAGGGTATTATAATGTGGATGGTCCTAAGGTCATGTATGAGGGATGGCAGGGAACGGTTCTGTATTATTTTTTTACTTTAAATCAGGTTCAGAAGTAACGGAAAGGGAGAAGAGTTATGAAAAGATATATCAGTCAGGCTTCTGAGATTATGAAGAATGATTTATCGCTGAATGTACTTGTTGTGGCGATGCTGCTCTACTTTGTCGTGATGGAAACCGTGAACGGTCATTATGTGCAGGCCTTGTGCGCTCTTTTGAGCGTGGTGATGTATATTGCGGGAGCTTTCCTCGGTCCGATAAAGAAGTACCTTCCGATAATACTGTCAATTATATTCATCCCCGTACTTTTTGCTGCAGGCATACAGTTTCTGGCACACAAAACAATAAGCGGCGGCTTTCTCAATGTGTGTGCGGTAATGTTTCTTTTTTCCATTGCAGGATATACGAATACTACGGGAACTAAGTGCATAACTTATCTTGCCGGTGTTGTGGGAAGTATATTTGTGTTCTGTATCAATCAGAACAACAATGGTATCATTATCGGAATCGGAATGCTCATCGCGGCTATTATGCTTCTTGATGCAACATACACGGCAGTGTCTAAATATGTGCTTGTGTGGTTTCTCTCGCTTCTTATTATGAAAGTGGTGGGAATCGTATTTTTCTTAAAAAATATCAAGATTAAGGATGGACTTATGGGGCTTTTAGCTTCAAACGAGGAGCTGTATATTGTGCTTGTCATACTGGGAATAGGAAGCCTGCTCTTAAGAGAAAGACATCCGCGGATCAAGTCGGACAGAGATAAGAAACATATACCGTCGCTCAAGAGATGGCAGACCATTACGGGAATAACCTTTGCCATTCTGTTCTTCTGGGGAATATTGAACATGAATGATATTTTCAGCATGCAGATACATGACGCAACCAAGGGGGTTACGACCGCACTGCTCAATATATATGTGTATATCAATAACTTTGCGGGTTCATTCGATAATATATTTTCCGGCTGTGGCTTTATAGCACTGTTTCTTACGGTTGCAGGCATGTGTGCCATAGCATACAAGTCATTACAGAATTACAGGGTAACGCATGCAGTCGAGGATAAGCTTCTTGGTATGGTGATGGCAGGGTATATCGTGAATTTTACATACTTTGATTTTTCCGTGCCGATGACACTTTTATGGATGCTTACCGCAGGCTGCGTCGTAAACGGCACGGCACTGATAAAAAAGGAAGATGGCAGAAATTAGTTGCAATTTACGGCTGATAAGCTATAATTTTATAATAAGATATCAGGGTCAAAAGGTCAGAAGTCCGATGCAAGCTTGCTTGCGTGAGGATCTTTGACATTGTGACCCGCCAAAAATATGAGTAAGAAGCCATTTTTCATAGAAAAATGTGCGAATTACGAATGTTTTTGAGAATTGTGGGAGCACGCAGTGCGGAGCAATTCGATATCATTGAGGTCAAAATACCTTTTGACCTCAACATCATAATAAGTATCCGAATATAAATATTCGGAAATTATATTACAATTTGAGGAGGAAAGTTATGGCATTTTGTGAGAATTGTGGCAGACCGCTTGCTGACGGTGAAGTATGTAACTGTAAGCAGGGCGATGGTGCACAGCAGGTGGCACCGGTTCAGGCAGCTGAGGTTCAGACGGAGCCTGTGCAGTCTAAGAAGAAGGGCAGGAAGGGACTTGCAATCGTAATAGTAGTGCTTGTATTGGCGGTGGCGGCAGGAGTGGCAGTATTCCTTCACTCAGCTAACGGATATAAGAAACCAATCAATGATATAACCAAGGTAATCAATAACAAGAATACGGATCCTGACGCTGTTATCACGGCAGTTCTTCCTGATTTTGCGGCATCCTATTATAAGAAGGCTGTCAAGATTGTTAAGACATCGGATGATGCAGCGGACGTTTTCACGGAGGTTGAAGATGAGCTTCAGGATATGTATGATGAATTTGATGACGAGTACGATAACGGCTGGAGCGTAAAGTTCGATTATAATGATAAGGAAAAGTTAGATGCTGATGAGATTGAGTCACTCAACGATACATACTCAGGATTATATGATTCATATTTTGAGGATATATGTGATGAGATTGCAGAATTTGATAAGTATGATTATGAGGACCTCGCAGATTCTCTCGGAATAAAAGCTGCCAAGGCAAAGGATCTCTGTAAGATTGCCGTTAACTTCATGAAGGAATTCAAGGGAGCAAAGGTTACAGAGGGATATTCACTTACAGGCAGACTTGTTCTTAGCGATAAGAGCGGTGAGACACTTGAGAAGTCAGATAAGATAACAATCAATGTGATTAAGTTCAATGGTGATTGGATGATAGATTACATGTCAGCACTTCCTGAGTTCGGAATCAGCTTGTATGATTTACAGCGTATGCTTTACAATTTATACTAAAAAATATACAGAGAATGTAGGAAAGCGGGGCTGCCTGATAAGGCAGTCCCGCTTTTGACTGTACAAGATTACTGAATATATTTGGTAAAAATATCCCATAGTATGTCGTCGTAGGCAATGTAATCAATTCCTGTCGCGAGAGCCACACCATCATTTCTGCCTTCATATATATACCAGCTTCCGTTGAGCTTAATCACAGAGAGGGTAAGCTTTTCAGTCTTGGCTGCCGTCTCTCCGGACTTATTGTACAGCACATAACGTCCGGTGATATAATAGCCCTTGCTTACGTTGAATTTCAAATAGCTCTGACAGCGTTCCCTTATTATTGAACAGAGAGTGGAGGCACGCTTGTGGGATATTCCCAAAGCATCGGCAAGGTTCTTCACATCGTCCTTTCCCATATTATCAATTGCATTGACAATATTCTGATAGTAATCAGCCTTGGCTTCAATCTCGTTGTATATTATAGCAAGCTGACTGTCATCCATCTTTACCTTATCACCTGTAATGTCGAACTTCATCTTGATGTCGCTTCCGCCGCTCGCGGCATTATCACGGTAATAGTCCTCAAGCTCGGTGGAAATTGAGTCAATGTATTGATAGTATACATCGGAGTTGGCAATTATCTTGTAAGCTGAATTGTAGGCTTTTTTGTCAGCTCCTGAGTAGATTAGCCTGAATATTTTTGCAGGAGCGGTTTCGCGGCTGTTATAGATGCTGCAGATATCTTTGACGGGACGCATGTAATCTAAGCTTCGTATAAAGCTGAATATTCCGAATGCGCCCGCACATATCACAATGATTATTGCCGCTCCGGCTATTATTTTCCGGGTATTTGATGTCTTTTTGGTATTTTCTGCATCAAGTGTGTTTGTTTCAGTGCTTTCGACAGAAGCATCTGTATTATGCTTATGCTTTTCCATTTTCAATTAATCCTCCGTTATGTTCTTCAGTGATTACGTGACTCTCAATGATGTAGTTAATTGTATTATACAGGTAAGGCTTAAGACCGTCAATGTCGAGAGGGTCATTGTAGAGAATGGCACTGTAGGATATGGAGCTTATGAGCTCGATTATCATGAACAGCATAATCTCAGGTTCCTTAAAATTCACGCCGGAACGCTCTATAAGTGAATAGTAGGTGTCACGAAAATCTATCGATTCATCGGCAGAACCTGCCGTGAGGGCCTTTTTGAATATAGCCCAGCTCAGATTCTTGGAAATAAAGGTGAGCAGGGATTTGTTCTCGGTGAATTGGTTGATTACGTTGTCGGCAATGAATATAAAAGTATTCTTAAAATACTCAAGACCGGAATATTTATCCTCATAATGCTCGTTCCTGAGGGAATCAAGAGCTTTGCTGAGTACAAGAGAGGACTGGTGGCTTATGAGCTTGTTGCGTATATCGTATTTATCCTTAAAATACAGATAGAATGTGCCTTTAGCGATACCTGCCTGCTCTGAGATCTCAGATATGCTTGTTTTATTGACACCCTTCGTTGTAAACAGCTCGAAAGCCGTGTTTAGCAAGGAAAGGCGTTTGTGCTGCTTGTTTTCTTCTGCTTTTCCCATGGTAAAATCCTTTCAAAATAACAATTATCTATAACAATTATTAATATATTACCTCTTTTTTATAATTTTTCCAATTAAAAAGTATTGCATTTAATTAATTTAATTTTAAATTTATTTTTTTGCCGGAAAATAAGTGGAAAACAATGTGTTTTAATGCTACAATTATGGTAATTATAAGTAAATCACATCACAATTATTATGGGTGTTATAATGCAATGGAGGGTATTGGAATGTCGGCATACATTTTTGTGCATTTTACAGGAGAGGAAAGACCGGATGGAGAACAGATATATTTTTCCGTGAGCAGGGACGGTCTGCATTGGAACGACCTTAACAGGGGTGAGCCGGTGCTGACCTCACAGCTTGGTGAAAAGGGAGTGAGGGATCCGTTCATAGTCAGACATCCGGCGACGGGGCGATTCTATCTTATTGCGACGGATTTATGTATGTACACCCGAAAGGATTGGGGAAAGGCTGTACATGAAGGAAGCCGTGACATAATAATATGGGAGTCTGATGACCTCGTTAACTGGTCAAAGGAGCGGAGCGTCACAATAGGAATCCGAAATGCAGGCTGTGTGTGGGCACCTGAGGCGGTGTACGACCATAAAAGAGATGAATTCATGGTATTTTTTGCTTCATTTACAAGAGCTGACGGGAACAAGCCGGAATGTGGGAACGACGAGCCGGGTGACAAGCATATAATATACAGAAGTTTTACGAAGGATTTTAAGGATTTTACACCGGCGGAGAGATACATTGAACGGGAACAGAGCATAATTGACACGACAATTATTCAGGACGGTGAGATTTATTACAGATTTTCCAAGGACGAGGTGAGCAAAAAGCTGATACTTGAAGCTGCAGGCAGTCTTGAGGAGAAAGCGTTTACCAGGATTGAGAGTGAGACTCTGGACGGGCTTTACGGACTTGAGGGACCTGAGTGTTACGCTCTGCCGGATGGACACTATTGCCTGATTGCAGACAGGTTCGCACAGCACAAAGGTTATATGCCTATCATTATAGATGATATGGAGCATGGTGTCATGCATGTGATTGACGATGACGGATACGACATGGGAACTACAAGGAAGCGTCACGGCGGTGTGATGGAGATTACGGACAGCGAGTATGACAGACTGCTGAAGCATTTTTCATAAACGGTCAGGGAGAATGGTATGATTGTACTTAAGAGCACGGATGAACTCAGGAAGGTATTTGGCAAGCTTATAGGGACATTGTCTGTTCCGGTTGAATGGGACGGGAATTTTGTTGTCATGGATAATTTTCTTGTGCTGAGCGGCAGGGAACGGTCGGTGATTTTTAATTATGATACGAGAAGAGTCAGTACCAATATTATCGATTTAAAGCTTGATAAGGTGAATGTACAGACAATCAGTCCGCAGTCACAGCTTATTAACATATTTAATCTGGTGCTCTATGCTTTCGGAAAGTGGGGAGCATTAAAGGGGATAACGGTTGAGAAGGATGAGACGCAGATAAATACGCTGTTTGGTGCTGTGTTCGGACAGATTGGCGTGACAGCGGAGTATACGGCACAGTACTGTTTCTTATACAAAGGTGATATGAGAATCACATACGAGGATGCCATACAGCTTGCTATCGAAAAGGATAATGATGAGGTTGAAGATGAGGAGGACAAGACTGCCGGACTGTGGCATAACATGGTTTGGAAGGTTGTAAACGAAGAGTTTGCGTTCTCAAGGACATCCTTGGAGGAGAGAAAGCGCGGCAGGCTGGGAAATAACTTCTACAAGGTTGGATATGACTGCCCAAGATGTGGACAGAAGCTTTACATGGCGGTATTTCCTGAGAAGGATGAACCTGTTATTGATACGGTGAACGGACAGGTGAGAATGGCAAGAGTATTTTACTGCCCTGAGTGTTCAGTATTTTTTACACCCATTCCGCTTAAGAACCTGACGGATAAGGACGTATTTGTTCTTGATTTTGACGGTGACAGGTCGGCTGCCGGAGATTACATGGAGATGCTTGGGAAGCTTGCAGGGGATGAGCCTAACGGTAATTTCAATGAATATGTAGGGGCTGAGAAGGCGGAGGAACAGAACAAGAGACCTGACCTTAACAGTATAGACAAGGGAATAGATGATAAGCGTGTTGACCTGAGCGGAGTAGACAAGGGAATCGAAGATGAGCGTGTCGACCTGAGCGGAATAGACAAGGGAATCGAAGATGAGCGTGTCGACCTGAACGGAATAGACAAGGGAATCAAAGACGGGCGTGTTGACTTAAACGGAATAGATAAGGGCATTGGAGATAATTACAGAAATTTAAACGGAATTAATAAATTTGACGAGATTATAAAGGCTGAGGAAGGTTTTTACCCGGAAGAGTATGTAAAGCATATGGAACCCGAATATGAAAGATTATGGGACAGGATGGTTGAGGAGAGCGAGGAACGTGTCGAGGAGGCAGAAGAAAACTCAGCGCACGGACATATAAAGGCGAAGCATGCCGATTTGTCACCGGAACATGCAGCATATTCAGGAAAAGAGGATAAGGCTGACAGAATACATGAGACAGAGGAGGCACGCAGGAAGGCCGCACAGGAGAAGCTGATATACAGTGTGGAGCACTCAGCGGGAAAAAGCTATGCCGCACTTAATAATCTTGAAAGGGAATTAGCGACCTCCGAACTAAAAACTGATACTAAAAGACGACTTGAAAAAATAATCGGGGATGCTAAAATTGATAGTGCGAAAGTGGAGGCAAAGACTATGATGTCAAAGCTTCCGGCTGTTCTGGGGGAGAAAGCTTATCATGCTTATAAGGATAAGCTTAAGCAATATAATGAAATAGACACAACAGAATATGAGAAAGAGCTTGACGACAGGAGACATCTGGCTGAGAGAGGTGAGGCTGAGGATATATTAAAGCGCAGCAGAAGAAGCACAAGAAAAGACCTGCTTGACATGCTCGATGCAATAAAGGGAAGAAAGCTCTCCGGTGATATAGAAAAGGAATATGCGGACAGAGTCCTTGATGCTGTGGCGAAGCTTGACAGGAGACGCATGGATGATGCCTGCAGAGACAGTGCCGACTACACGGGAGAGGAGCTTGAAAGGCTGTATAACAGCATCAAGGAGGAAAGCTTTCTTCCTGAGATTAAGAACCCGGCGCTTGATTCGGTAGCTAAGAGACTTAAGCGTATTAAGAATGAAGAGGCGGGGCTTTTGGTAGCACGACTGAAGAAGGAGCTTCAGAATAATAATGTGTCTGACAATAGCAGACACTATTTCTATCCGGCGGCGGATGCTTCCGATGACCGTTCGGGTGAAAATGCGATTGAGAGAATGGAATATGCTAAGGGGACATACGGAGTATCCATGGGAGATTTTGAATACCCGATAATGATGGTAGACACCACAAGGACGCAGAACGGCAGGGAAGGGATGCTTTTGACACCGGAAGCCGTGTATTACAGCAATTTTGTCACATGCGGAAGTATTAAGGTGGAAAATATCAGAGCCATAGAGGCTTCAACGGGATTTCTGGGCAAATCAGTCACGGCACATCTTAATGATGGATCGAAGGTAAAGCTTCCACATGCGGTTGGGACAGGAGAGCTGAAGGGATATGCCAAGGCTTTGAATGACTTTGTCATGTATCTTAAGGAGCGTCCTTTCTCAAGAAAGGAAAAGTATCTTGCCAAGGAGAAGCATGATGTTATATGCTGCTTCAGGTGCGGATATGTGTATAAGGGTCTTAAGGAATGTCCTAAGTGCGGATACAAGCTAAATGTATAAAATATTAAGGATGAAGATGGATTATGAAGGAAAATGATGTGAGGCAGGTAAAGGCAGCAGATATTAAAAAGGAGTGTACCATATTGTACGCTGCATGTGCCACACTGCACGCCATAATGGTTTTGTGCTTTGCAACACTTAAAATTGAGCCTATGATATACCTGAATATCGGCGGTATTGCATTTTTTATACTGGGTATATTCGGTATGCGGAGGTCTGTACATACAAGAAGATGGATATTTCTTATGTCAACAGAATTTCTTGCGATTGTATCTGTCTGCAATATATACCTCGGCTGGGGATACGGATACCTTCTATATGGAGTTATGATGATTCCGATTGTGTACTATTTTATGTACCTTGACAATGGAAATGTAAAGTCGGCAGTGCCGCATTACATAGCATTTATTGATTTGTTTATGATTACCTTTACGGCAATGATTGGAAGAGATTACAATAAGATTGCATGGGTGGGAGATAATCAGGTGCTTGGGATGCTCATGGGAAATACACTTTTTTCTATTGTGGCTCTTATATTTTATTCCGGACGTTTTATAACCGAGATAAGACATACAACAAAGCACCTTGCATACAGGGCGGACTATGATATGCTGACAGGCGTTCTCAACAGAGAGGGCTTCAATGAGAGAGCGGCAAAGATGCTTAAGAACAATCCCGACACAAAATATGTCATGGTATGTTCAGATGTCAAGGACTTCAAGATGATAAATGATATATATGGCGATGAGGTGGGGGATAAGGTACTTATCAAGGAAGCTGAGCTGCTTAAGAATATTGCTGACGGACGGACAGTGTACGGAAGAATAGGCGGTGACAGATTTGCGATATGCCTGCCGAAGGAGCTCTTTAAGGAAGAGCAGTTCATTGAGAACATTGTGACAATGAAAAAGACCTTCTCCACAGGATATTACCAGATGTTCATATATATCGGAGTATATGAGATAACCGACAACAATGAGCCTGTAGGAGTTATGTATGATAAGGCCAACATGGCTATAAAGTGCATGAAGGGTAATTATCAGCATGCGGTGGCATATTATGACAGGGCAATCCTCGAGGAGGAGTTAGAGCAGAAGAAGCTTATAGCAGAGTTTGACAAGGCACTTGATAACAATGAATTCTGTATATTCCTGCAGCCACAGACCGATGCTGACGGAACCTGTCACGGTGCAGAGGCACTTGTGCGCTGGAATCATCCTCACAGGGGACTTCTCAATCCGGCAGCATTTGTTGACTGTTATGAGAAATCGGGTCTTATACATAAGCTTGACACTTATGTGTGGGAGCAGGCGGTAAGAACACTCAGGAAGTGGATGGATATAGGACGTGATGACCTTCACATATCGATAAATATTTCTGCAATGGATTTCTTTTATCTTGATGTGTACAAGGAGATAGTCGGTCTTGTTGATAAATACGGAGTCAGCGTTCAGAATTTAAGACTGGAGCTTACAGAGACGGCAGTTGTAAATGAGAACGATAACATGGAGGTTATAAGAAAGCTCCATGATGCAGGCTTCATAATTGAGATTGATGATTTCGGAAGCGGCTATTCATCCCTCAATATGCTTAAGGATGTATGCAGCGATGTTCTTAAGATTGACCGTGAATTCCTGCGCGAGACGGAGAACACCGTGAAGAGCAGAAATATTCTTGAGGAGATAATAAGACTTTCCACGAGAATGAATATGACTGTTATCACGGAAGGTGTAGAGACGAAGGAACAGGTCGACATGCTTACGGGGATGGGATGCAGAATCTTTCAGGGATATTACTTCTCTAAGCCTATTCCGGTTCAGGAATTTGAGGATAAGTATAATGTGAATATAGCCTAGCAGGAGCTGCTTTGCCACGGAGCGATTCACGATGCCAAATGAGGGCAGAATATCTTTTAACCCTCATATTATAGGATGGAATTATGACGAAAACGATATTTTGTTGTAATCCCATCCTTTTTATTTGTGCAAAATACACAAAAAAAGGAAACTAAAATCGTTAAAACAGTTTCTTGCTGCATCAATGACAATATGCTACAATTAAGGAAACTTAAATAAGAAAAATAGTTTCCTACAAGACAGGATGATTGGTGGGATAAGAATTTTGAGAGGAGTGCATCATGGAGAGCACGATAAGGGAACAGATACTTGATGCCACAGTTCTTGTGTTCAATAAAAAAGGCATGAAGTTCACGATGGATGATATTGCAAGGGAGCTTGGAATGAGCAAAAAGACCATATACACGGTGTTCGCCGACAAGCAGGAGCTGGTGTATGATATGGTTGATTACTGTTTCGACTCGATAAAGGAGAGCGAGCAGAAGGTGATGAAGAACGGAGAACTAAGCACACTTGAGAAGATACATGAGATTCTCGGAGTGCTGCCGGAAGGGTATAAGGAGATTGATTTTTCACAGCTTTATGTACTCAGGGACAAATATCCGAGAATATATACCCGGGTTGAGGAGAGACTTGAGAGTGGCTGGGATGCGACAATGGAGCTGCTTCAAAGAGGAATGAAGGAAGGCGTTATAAGGAGGGTGGACACGGCACTGGTAAAGGTGATGTTCGAGGCTACGCTTGAGCAGTTTTTCAGAAGGGATGTGCTTGTAAAGAACGGAATAAGCTACAGCGATGCACTTGCTGAGGTTGTGGATATAATCTGTAACGGAATAACGGAGAACGGCAAATAACAGGAGGTATTAAGATGGACAAGTCAAAAAGCATTTTTGGCAATGCGATGAGCGGCAGGACATATAAGAAGGCCGTTGCCGGAAAAAAGAAGTATATCAGAAGGTTCGGCGATGATTCAAAAGTCGACTATGAGTTGAAAATAAGGGAGAACAAGCATATAGGAGATATCCTCGGAGTTAAAGATATTGTTGTGGCAAAGCCTCAGAACAAGGATAGGTCTCAGAATGGGGATACTGCCGGTGCTGAGTTCGACCATGAGAAGGGTCTGATAGTAGGCAATATAAGAATGGGATTCGGTCATTACAGAATCTCGATGGCAATAGCATCGGCGGCACACAGCATGGGCTATACACCGTACTGGATGGATCTTAACTCGTTCCCCGATACAACATGCACCAAGGTAATCAGCGCTCAGAATGACCTGTACTCGTTAGGCTCAAGAATTTCGCAGAAGAGCAGGCTTTTCAACAAGCTGGTGTGGGAGCCTGTCAACTACGAGGGCTTCAGAAAACTTTCATACAATGCGTGTGACCAGAAGAATGCAGAACTCATGGCACCTGTTTACAAGAAAGTTCCGAAGGATATACCTGTTGTCGGAACGCATGTGTGGCCTGCACAGGCGGCGGTTCACGCCGGCATGGAGCATGTTGTGAATGCAATACCGGACAACTGGCCGATGGCACTTCACCTCTCCGAGGGCAGCATACACACGATTCAGACCCACAACTCATACATGGGCTACAGAATACTTAACGGCATGGATAAAAAGAAGGTTCTTAATCCGATGCCGTCAGACAGTCTTGTATATACGGGGCATTATATAGACCATGAACTGGTGTCAAATATAGAGACTGACTGTGCTGCGAGAATCTGCAGAAAAGAAAGCGGGCAGCCGATGCGTTTTCTCCTCACGATAGGCGGAGCCGGTGCACAGAAGGAAATATTCGCCGCGATAATAAAGCATCTTATTCCGGCAATCAAAAAGAAGAAGGCTGCACTCTATGTGAATGTAGGCGATTATAAGAATGTGTGGGAGCAGCTGCTTGTCGATATTCCGGAGCTTAAGGAACTTGCAACCGAGCATTTTAACGACTGGAGCGGGACAAGAAGGTTTGCCGGGGAGGCACTTAAAGGAGAGGTAAGCGGAATACACGGCTTCTATCATTCAAATATATTTGAGGCGGTTTATTGCACGAACCTTCTCTTAAGAAGCTGTGATGTTCTTGTCACCAAGCCTAGCGAGCTTGCTTTCTATCCGGTTCCGAAGCTGTTCATAAAGAGAGTCGGAGGACATGAGCGCTGGGGAGCGATACATTCGGCGGAGATAGGTGACGGAACACTCGAATGTGAGGATATAGCACATACACTTCAGATGGTGGAGTTGTTCATGGATGACGATAACCTTTTAAAGGATATGTGCGGAAACATTGAGAGAAATAAGAAGATGGGTATATATGACGGCGCATATAAGGTCGTAGAGCTGGCAATGGCGGGAAAGCAGCATTTTTACAACTATTAATGCCGCAACGGGCGGCGGAATGGAGAGTAATATGGAGAGTAAGAAAAAACTGAGCGGAAAAGAGAAGTTTGCCTATGGTATTGGGGCTGTGGGCAAGGATATGGTGTATATGCTCTCGGCAAGCTATATCCTGTATTATTATCAGGATATTATGGGGGTAAAGGCATGGATAATGGGTATAATTCTCCTTGCAGCGCGTGTATTTGATGCATTCAATGACCCGATAATGGGAATTGTGGTGGCTAAGACAAGGACGAGATGGGGAAAGTTCCGTCCGTGGCTGTTCATCGGAACACTCACAAATGCCATTGTGCTGTTTTTCATGTTTGCGGCACCGCCAAGTCTTGACGGAGGCGGACTTGCTGCATACGCGGCTGTGACATATATACTCTGGGGTGTTACATACACCATGATGGACATTCCGTACTGGTCAATGGTTCCCGCATTTACGGAAGGCGGCAAGGAGAGGGAGAATCTCTCAGCACTTGCACGTTCGTGTGCGGGAGTGGGCTCAGCGATTATAAGCATAATCACTGTTATGGCTGTGTCGGCACTCGGAAATGCACTTGCAGGCTCAGGTGCCTCGGACATTGAGATAGAGAGAGTAGGTTTTAAGTATTTTGCACTCATAATTGCAATAGTGTTCTTTGTGTTCATCCTTATAACATGTACATTTATCAGGGAAAAGTCCACGGTTGATATTAAGACGGCATCGGTTGGGGATATTTTCAAGGCACTTGTCAGAAATGACCAGGCTATGGCTATGGTAATCACTATCGTTCTTGTAAATACGGCTGTGTATATAACATCAAATCTTTTAATCTATTTCTTTAAATATGACCTTGGCGGAGCCGGATGGCGTGGAGATTACACGATATTTAATACCTTCGGAGGCGGTGTACAGATTCTTGCGATGATGCTTATATTCCCGCTTTTGAGAAAATTCTTCAATACGATGAAGATTTTTTATGTGTGTATCGCATCGGCGGTCGGCGGATATGTGGTACTTCTCGTGATGACACTCAGCGGTGTTTCGAGCGTATATCCTTTTCTCTTACCGGGCTTTTTCATATTTGCCGCTGCGGGAATTTTGAATGTTCTCGTGACCATATTCCTTGCCAACACGGTTGATTACGGCGAACTTAAGAACAAGAGACGAGACGAGTCGGTTATATTCTCAATGCAGACATTCGTTGTAAAGCTTGCATCAGGTATATCGGCACTCATAGCATCAATATGTCTCACAATATTTAATATAAGCTCTGATGAGAATGCAGTGGTAGATGCGGTAGCAGGCACATCGGTTGTGGGACTGAGACTTGCGATGACGCTTCTTCCTATACTCGTTCTTGTAATTGCCGTATGCATATTCAGGAAAAAGTATATCCTCACTGACAAGAGGCTTGAGGAAATCTCGGAGCAGCTAAAGCAGAATTAAGATTCAGGTGCCGAAATATGCCTATCTGATTTGAGAGTGTATGATGTGTTATGTTTATGCATATCAGCTCCGTTGTTCGATGCGGGGTGTTCTAAGCACTCTGAGAAGTTATTTTTTACGTCCGCCAACGATGCCAAACGCCCGTCCGTGGGCTATGGCATCTAAGTCAGCATCCATGCTGACTTTGGCTATATGGTGAACAGAGTGCCAAGAACAACCACGCATCTTCCAAAAGTCGTGATATGCATAAACATAACACATCATACACAATTAAGTTTCAACAGCATGTTATGGCATCTGGATGCTTATGATGTCAAGGTCAAATAGGCTAAATACGGAACATTTGAAAGGGGCGGTCAGATGATAGAGTACATTGACGGTGCATTCGGGCTTCACACAGAGAACACAAGCTATGTTTTTGCAGTGCTCCCGACGGGACAGCTTGAGCACCTCTATTACGGAAAAAGAATCAGATTAAATAAGGGAGCAGTGGCGGCACTCAGGGAAAAACACTCATTTGCACCGGGAAATACTGTGATATATGACAATGAACATCCTCAGTATTCTCTTGAGGATATGAAGCTTGAGATGTCGTCATACGGAAAGGGTGATATAAGGGAACCGTTTGTTGAGCTGGTGTATCCCGATGGCAGCCGTACCTCTGACTTTGTTTATAAGGGCTATGAGCTTATATCGGGAAAGCCGGAGCTTGACACGCTTCCAAGCTCGTACTGTGATGAGACTCAGATGGGGCAGAATATGACTCTCAGGATTACACTTGCTGACAGCCGGTATCCGCTTGAGCTTGAACTGCTTTATTATGTGTATGAGCAGGATAATGTTATATGCAGAAACAGCAGGCTTATAAACAAAGGTGAAAAAAGTGTTGAGATAAAACGTCTGATGAGTCTTATGCTTGATATGGACGGTGAGGGCTATGTCATGTCAACCTTTAACGGTGCCTGGGCAAGGGAGATGAACAGACATGATACTGTTGTGACAGCCGGTAAGCTTATAAATTCATCGTATACCGGAACATCATCAAGCAGGGCAAATCCTTTTGTCATGGTGATGAACCGTAATACCGCGGAGGACTGCGGCGAATGTTATGGATTCAATCTCATATACAGCGGCAACCACTATGAGGCACTTGAGGTTAACGGTTTTTCAAAGAGTAGATTCGTAAGCGGAATAAATCCCCGGTCATTTGCATGGAGACTTGAGCCGGGGGAGATGTTTGAGGCGCCTGAGGCCGTTATGACCTATTCGGCAGCCGGATGTAACGGAATGAGTCACAATATGCATTCATTTGTGAGGGAGCATATTGTGAGAGGTGAGTGGAAGCACAAGGACAGACCTGTACTTCTCAACAGCTGGGAGGCAGCCTACTTTGACATCAATGAGAGGAAGCTGTGCGAGCTTGCAAAGGCGGGAAAGGCTGTAGGTGTGGAGCTTTTTGTCATGGATGACGGCTGGTTCGGCGAAAGAAAAGATGACAGACATTCGCTCGGTGACTGGGAGGTCAACAGGCACAAGCTTCCGGGCGGACTTAAAGGGATATGCAATAAAATAAATGCTCTCGGCATGGATTTTGGCATCTGGGTCGAGCCAGAGATGGTCAACACCGACAGCAGACTATATCGTGAACATCCTGAGTGGGCTGTCGATATACCGGGACAGCCTCATTCGGAGGGACGGAACCAGAAACTGCTTGACCTGTGCAATCCTAAGGTTCAGGAATATATAATCGAGAGTATGACGAGAGTATTTTCCTCCGCCGATATTGCCTATGTGAAGTGGGATATGAACAGAATATTCTCAGATTATTTTTCAAAGTATCTGAAGGAAACGGGCAGACCGCAGGGCGAGATGGCACATCGGTATGTGATGGGATTAAAGCATGTGATGAAGTGTCTGACGGAGAAGTTTCCGAAGATATTGTTCGAGGGCTGTGCCGCGGGAGGCAACAGGTTCGACCTTGGAATACTCTGCTATTTTCCACAGATATGGGCAAGCGACAATACTGATGCCGTGTGCAGGGCTGCAATTCAGGAGGGGCTGAGCTACGGCTATCCTATGTCGACGGTGTCGGCACATGTATCGGCATGCCCTAATCACCAGACACTCAGAGTGACGCCTCTTGCGACAAGGTTCAATGTGGCAGCCTTCGGAGTGTGCGGTTATGAGTGTAATCCGGCCGAGATGAAGAAAGAGGATTTAAAAGAAATCAGGGAGCAGATAAGCATATATAAGAGGTGGAGACATACCATGCAGTATGGCAGATTTTACCGCCAGCGCACGGGCAATATCCACCAGTGGACAGTGGCTGAGGAGGACGGCAGCAGGGCAGTCGGGCTTATTATGCAGGAGCTTGCAGAGCCGAACACACAGAGAGAGAACTATAATGCGGCGGGACTCCTTGATGATGAACTCTATCATATATACAACAGAAACCTGAGATACAATGTAAAAGAATTCGGTGACCTTATAAACACAGCAGCCCCTGTCCATATAAGACAGGGTTCGATACTGCATAATGTGGTTGCAAAGTTCGTGACGATGCCGGGCGAACTTGAAGACTACGAGCTGTATGGTGACACGCTCATGAATGCGGGAATCCGTCTTAAGCAGGCGTTCTCCGCGACAGGCTTCTCGGACGAGGTGAGACATTTTCCTGACTTTGCCTCAAGGCTCTACTTTATTGAGAAGAGACAGTGAGATAATGCAAATGGTCTTTAGAACCGGTATTATCTGATGAGAGCCATTCTCTCCTCAATCTGGGCATAGAAGTTCCCGATACTGTAAGGTGTAAAATAAAACAGCTGCAGCAACAGCATGTTACGCTTTTTGGCTGACTCGTAATCCGGGTCAGCCATTGCTTCATTTCTGAGCTTTTTGAGAAGCTCATGCCATTCCCAGATAAATTTTTCGTTCTTTTTTATATCAGGCGTGTCAAGCCATTTTTCGACCTTTATTTTAGTGCGGTGATTGTTAAGGCATTCGCCGGTCTGCAGAAAATATTTAAAACCATTCTCATCGTATACTCTTCCAAGCGGAAAAAGCCTGCATATTCCCGGTCTGAATGAGTGGATGCTGCATCTGCCGTTCCCATCAAGGAACGAGCATTGTTCTTTGTCGCCTGCCATCTTAAGACTTGGCAGGATGAGTCCGTCGATAACGCTGAGTTCAACATGCTCTGCGAGCAGACTGTCAAAGCCACAGCCCAGATTGTTGGTGAGCAGACATACGTCGTATGGTGTCAGCACAATAGAGCTGCCCATTCCGCGGCAGCACGCCGAACATCCGGTGCAGTCCTGACAATCGGCACGGACTAAGTCATTGAGGGTGTATAGTCTTCCGTCTGAGATATCATTTAAAGTTCCTTCGCGAAGCATTAGGGGCTCCTTTCATGTATTCATTTATTTAGGCGTTTGCGAAACTATATATTTGAAAGCGGACGTTGTACAAATTTAACAATTCACCGCAGGCACGCTTTCGCTACATGAATCACGCAACGGTACATAACGCAGTAAAATACACTGCCTAAGTACCGGCGGCTTCATAGTACCTGCTTGCGAATTAGTTAAATTTGCACAACTGTTTGTGATAAATAGGAGTTTCGCAATTTACAGCTATTTAATGTTTGATGTTGAATCGCATGAAATGATTATAGCTTATAGTTATTAGGAAGTCACTATGTGATTGGAATAATTCCTTAAATTAGAGAGAATAATATCGCTATGAAACATGAAAAGGTATATTTCTATGATAATGAGCTTGAGGATGAGTTTTCGGGGATAAAGAGGAGCACGATTGTGGTTGACAAAAGCTTCAGGTATCAACACGGGAGAGTGTGGTGCACGGCAGCGTGGGTACTCTACCATATTATTATGATGCCGATTGCCTTTTTATATATGAAGCTTAAGTTCAGCATGAGGATTGTCGGGAGAGAAAAGCTTGAAAAATGCAGAGAAAGGTGTGTTTTTTTTTACGGAAACCACACGCATATTCCGGGGGATGGGTATATTCCGGCATGTATATGTTTTCCAAAGAAGGCAGTCATACTGGCACACCCGGATAATGTGTCTTTGTACGGAACAAAGAATTTAATGGAGATGCTGGGCGCGTTTCCGGTACCGAACAGAATGAGCGGCATGAAAAATTTCATGAATGAGCTGAATCGGAAGGCTGAAAACGCGTCACCGATATTCATATATCCTGAGGCACATATATGGCCATACTATACGAAAATCCGTCCCTTTACGGAGAAAACATTTCGTTATCCCGCGCTGTATGACTGTCCCGCATATTCATTCACAACAACTTACCAAAGACGTTTTTTGAGAACCCGGATAACAATATATATTGACGGTCCTTTTTTCCCCGACAAGAATATCACTGTCAGGCAGGCGGCACAAGAGCTTCGTAATCAGGTGTACGAAGCCATGACGTCGCGAAGCCGCAGCTCCACCTATGAGAAGGTAAAATACATTAAGAGAAGATGAGATGATATTAACGTTGGCTACCGATTTGCAGCTTAGGTAATTGGTAAATTCAGATTCCCGTACGTTATAATTTATCTATATTACCGCCGGGCACATTCTCACTACATTTTGCTACGCAGTGGTGCATAATCGGCTAAAATACAGCCGATAAACACCAGCGAGCAAAAAGTACCCGGCTTGTAATATAGATAAATTACAACTGTTCATTGAAAACATAATCGTCAATTACCTAAGCTGCAAATCATTATAGGCAATTGTGAAACACAATTTTGACGATAAACAGTTGTGCAAATTTAACAAATTCGCAAGCAGGTACTATGAAGCCGCCGGTACTTAGGCAGTGTATTTTACTGCGTTATGTACCGTTGTGTGATTCATGTAGCGAAAGCGTGCCTGTGGTGAATTGTTAAATTTGCACAACGTCCGTTTTCAAATATATAGTTTCGCAATTGCTTACAAATTATTAACGTGCAAGGAGCTCACCATGAATATCCTGTTCTGCGGCAATTCCCGCGCTTTCGACGGCATACTTATAGCCGCGCTTTCGATAATTAAATACTATAAAGGTCCGCTGGACATTTACGTCATGACCGCCAATCTTCAGGATATGGATGAAGCGTATGCCCCGATATGCTGGCAGCAGGCACGGCTTCTTGAGGATATTGTGTCGACGGTGTGCAGTCAGAGCAGAGTGCTTTTGATTGATAAGACGATGACGGTCAGGGGAGAGATTGAAGGCTGGGTTAACCAAAAGACTATCTATACACCATATTCTCTCCTCAGGCTTTATGCGGACACGCTGCCTGTTGACAGGCTTCTGTATCTGGATGCGGATGTGGTGGCATGTGGGAATATAGAAGCACTTTATGAGACAGATATAGAACAATATGAACTTGCAGGGGCACGTGATTTTTTAGGAAGATGGTTCATAGGACATAACTATATCAATACGGGAGTGCTGCTTCTTAATCTCAGGAAATGCAGGGAGAGTGCGCTCTTAGAGCGTGCAAGGATAATCTGCAAATACAGAAAGCTTTTTTTTCCTGACCAGACGGCAATCAATCTGCTGTGCCATGACAAATATTTTCTTCCCGCTAAATACAATGAGCAGAAGAGGTACAGACCTGATACGGTTATACAGCATTTCTGCAAGTCGCTCAGAATATTTCCGTACATTCATACGGTAAATGTAAAGCCGTGGGAGGTAGACAAGCTGCATCGCGTGTACAGGTTGCATGTACATGATGAGGTGCTTGGGCAGTATGAGGCAATAAAAAGGGCTGCATGTAATGTGATGGTTTTCAGATAGAGTTTTGAAATGACAGGAGGCTATGGGAATGAAGTTCATCATGGCAATCACAATTTTGTTCTTAATTGTGTATTTTCCGAGGGTGGCAGGCTGGTTTGCCTGGATGAAACCGCAAGGGCTTTTGAAGGCTGATAAGCAGCACCGTTTTGCACTTATAGTTCCGGCGAGGGATGAGGGAAGGGCGGTGCTTCCGCTGTTTGCGAGTATAGAGGCGCAAAGCTATAAAAAGGAGATTTTTGACACATACGTCATTGTAAAAAATCCCAATGACGAGGTGATTGGTTATGCGAAGGATATCAATGCATATGTCTATGTGGACGAGGAGCAGAAAAGCAAGGGGGACTGTCTCGATTACTGTATACGACACATCCTCGCGTCGGGAAGAAAGTATGACGGTTATATAATAGTTGATGCGGATTGCAGACTTGACAACGGTTTTTTGGAAAATATGAATGATGCCATGAAAACGGGGGCGAAGGTGATTACGGGACGCAAGATTGCAGGCAACTACACTTGCGGAAATCGGGGAGCTGTGAATGCGGTTACATGTCTTAACGGCCTTATCTGGCCAATCATAGATGAACTGGGAAACAGATATAAGAGTGCCGTGGGGCTCACCACAATGCCGATAACTACCGGGATTCTTATTTGTGGAGATTTGGTTGAGGAGTGGGGAGGCTGGAATTACAGGCAAACGCTCACGGAGGATATGGAGCTCTTGCGCGATTGTGCTTGTAAAGGAATAAAAACCTTTCATTATTCGTATGCAAGACTGTATCTTGAGGAGGCACCTTCGCATACAGACACCAATAGGAGGCGTACACGCTGGATGACAGGCATGGTGGAGGCTGACAGGATATATTGTCGTGAGCTTTTTAAGAGACGCGGGCTGTGGGCACTCATAGATAATTATTATATTTTGTCTCTTTGGATTGTCTATATCTATATAGGAGTGCTGTCGGCGACGGTGTTTTATTCTCTGCTTACATTGCATTTTCCTGAGGCACTTGCGGCAGTTCTTTTGATTTATACGGCTTTTTTTGCGCTGTCGGTGATGGCAGTGCTTGCAGACTGGAATAACATCGGGCTGTCATGGGTAAAAAAGCTCTGTCTTATGCTGATTCATCCTTTATTCTATATGGAATATATTTTTATTGTAGGGCGCGCGATGCTTGGGATAAAGCCGGAGAGCTGGGAAAAAATCGGGAGGGTACAATACTAGTGAACTATTTTAAGCTTGCATACACCACACCTGACATTTTGAGCAAAATTAAGGAGGCTGAGAAGCGTGGAGACTATAATTCACATCTCGACACCGTAGACTATGACCAATGCTGCCCGGTCGATGAGAGCTTTCCGTATATTCCTGCAGGACGATTAAAAATAAGACAGGCGTTTATCAGAGCCTGTGTAATCAGCCCGTTTATGTGGATTGTGAACAGGTTCATATTCAGAACGAGAATTTATAACGAAAATAATCGGAAAATGCTCTACAATCAGAAAAAAAATCGTGAAGGTTTTGTTATAACCTGCAACCACATAAATAAACTTGATACCCTTGTGGTGATGTGGTCATTGAAAAGATGCGGAATGCTAGGCGGGCGCAGCATGAAGGTAATGACGGCGGACTTTAATAATCAGAAGGGAAGGCTCGGCGAATATATGAGAGCGTTCGGAATCCTGCCCTTTCCGTCAGGACACAGGCTGGTGCGCAGATTCAATGATGCCGTCTCGTATTACCTCAAAAAGGGAGACTGTATTCTGATTTTTCCCGAGCAGTCCGAGTGGTGGGGCTATGACCGGCCGCGTCCGCTAAAGAGCGGAGCTTTTTATTATGCAGTGAAGAACGATGTTCCGGTACAGCCGCTTTTTATAACTTGCCGTGATTCGGGAAGGATAAAAAACGGGGTGGAGAAAAAGTACTTTGATGTGCATGTAGCAGAGCGGATTCCTGTTATAGAGGGGGATGTGAACGACCATGATAAGATACGGCTTATGAAAGAGGAGAACAGACGATTATGGGAGAAAATATACAATTCCATGACAAAAGAGATCTGAACTAAAATAATTCTTGACAATAAAATAATATGAACATATAATAGTTCGAAGCCGAACAGTTTGATACTGAACTGTCCTGCATCGAACTATTATATTTTTTAGGCGTTTGCGAAACTATATATTTGAAAGCGGACGTTGTACAAATTTAACAATTCACCGCAGGCACGCTTTCGCTACATGAATCACGCAACGGTACATAACGCAGTAAAATACACTGCCTAAGTACCGGCGGCTTCATAGTACCTGCTTGCGAATTTGTTAAATTTGCACAACTGTATATCGTCAAAATTGCGTTTCGCAAACGCCTATGAGCCATATCATGAAGAAAGGAGAACGACTTGGAGAAGAAAAGATATTTGGGCTTTGAGATTAAGAAGATGGATAATATCATATTCCGTCAGCTTAAGAAGAAGCTTGTGGATGCCGGTTTTGACGAAGTGACCGTGATGCACGGACATATTCTGGGATACCTGTGCAGGCATAAGGATAAGGATTTATACCAAAAAGACATTGGCGAGGCATTCGGCATCGGTAAGTCATCCGTCACGAATATATTGCAGCTCATGGAAAAGAAGGGCTATCTGGTATGCCGCACGGACGACAACGACGGGCGCTGCAAGAAGATAGTTCTCACGCAGAAGGGTGAGGAGACTCATGCCGCGACCGTGAAAGTAATCGACATGCTGCATGAGGAGCTTGAACAGAATGTTACGGAAGAAGAAAAACGGATCTTTTTGAATGTAATAGAAAAGATGAAAAAAAATATCAATGATATGAATAAGGAGGATGAACAGTGCTAAAGACATTAGGTGCATACATAAAAGAGTACAAGAGAGCCTCCATTGCCACCCCTTTTTTTATGATTCTGGAGGTGCTTATGGAAATGCTCATTCCGTATCTGCTCTCATCACTTATCGACAACGGTGTTGAGAAGGGTGATATGAGGTATATACTCATGGTTGGCGGCTGCATGGTAGTGATTGCCATGGTCGGATTGTTTGCCGGAATCATGGGTGGTATTTACGGAGCGAAAGCTTCAACAGGCTTTGCAAAGAATCTCAGAAAGGGTATGTTTGACAATATTCAGACCTATGCTTTTTCTAACATTGACAAGTTCAGCACGGCGGGACTTGTGACGAGACTTACCACTGATGTTACCAACGTACAGAATACATACCAGATGCTTTTAAGAATGTGTATGAGGGCTCCTGTGAGCTTAATTCTTGCGATGGTTATGTCATTTATCATCAGTCCGCGCATTGCATTTATATATCTTATCGCGCTAGTGATACTCTCATGTATTCTTGCCGTCATCATAGGACATGCGACCAAGTATTTCAATGCGGCATTTCCTAAGTACGATGAGCTGAACGCGAGTGTCCAGGAGAATGTATCGGCAATCCGTGTTGTCAAGGCTTATGTCCGTGAGGACTATGAGAAGAAGAAATTTAAGAATGCCAGCAACAATATCTACAAGATTTTTGTAAAAGCGGAAAAGACGGTTGCATACAACAACCCTGTTATGCAGATTACGGTATATACCTGTATCCTTCTTATAAGCTGGGTCGGTGCGAAGATGATAGTAGGCTCGGGCGGAGTGCTTCTCACAACGGGTAAGCTCATGAGCCTCCTGTCCTACTGTATGACAATTCTTATGAATCTTATGATGGTTTCCATGATATTCGTAATGATTTCGATGAGTGTGGCAAGTGCAAAGCGTATCGCCGAAGTGCTTGAGGAGAAGCCTGATATCACCAACCCTGAGAATCCCTGCTATGAGGTTAAGGACGGAGAGATTGTATTTGACCATGTAAACTTCGGTTACAACAAGGGTGCCGACAAGAGAGTGTTAAATGACATCAACCTCACGATAAAGTCCGGTGAGACAATCGGTATCATAGGAGGAACGGGAAGCTCTAAGTCAAGCCTTGTAAACCTTATCAGCCGTCTCTACGATGTCGATGAGGGAAGCGTCAAGGTCGGCGGAAAGGATGTAAGAGAGTACGATATCGAGACGCTTCGAGGCGAGGTGAGCGTTGTTCTCCAGAAGAATGTGCTTTTCTCTGGAACAATTCTTGACAATCTCCGCTGGGGTGATAAGAATGCCTCTGACGAGGAGTGCATGAGGGCTTGTAGGTTAGCGTGTGCCGATGAATTTATAGAGAAATTTCCTGATAAGTATAACACATATATTGAGCAGGGCGGTACGAATGTATCAGGCGGACAGAAGCAGCGTCTGTGTATCGCAAGAGCACTTCTCAAAAAGCCTAAGATACTCATTCTCGATGACAGCACAAGTGCCGTAGATACAGCCACTGATGCCAAAATCCGTCATGCATTTGCGACGGAAATTGCACAGACAACAAAAATTATTATTGCACAGAGAATATCAAGTGTTCAGGGTGCTGACCGTATCATAGTTATGGATAACGGACGTATCAACGGAATCGGAACACATGATGAACTGCTTGTTTCCAATGAGATATACCGCGATGTATATGAGTCGCAGACCGGAGGCAGCGGTGATTTTGATGAAAACGGAGGTGAAGCATAATGCCGGGACCAATGGGAGGAAGACCGCCAAGAGGAGCGAAGCCTACAGTCGCTAATCCTGGAAAGGTATTTAAAAGAATAATAAGCTTTGTGGGTAAGAATTATCTGCCTCACTGCATAGTGGTTCTTGTGTGCATAGCACTCACTGTATTTTCTACGATACAGGGAACCATGTTCACCAAGACACTTATCGACCAGTACATCATGCCGCTCATGCAGCAGGATATACCGGACTACACGGATTTACTTCACGCCATCATAAGAGTTGCGTGCTTCTACGGCATCGGTGTCATTGCAGCCTATGTCAACACAAGAACCATGGTTTATGTTACACAGGGAACCATGAGAAATTTAAGGAATGAACTTTTCACACACATGGAGTCCCTTCCTATAAAGTACTTTGACACACATGCACATGGCGATATAATGTCAATCTACACGAACGACGTTGACACACTCAGACAGATGATAAGCCAGAGTATTCCGCAGCTTATCAACAGCTCAGTCACAATCGTGGGTGTGCTTGCAAGTATGCTAATACTCAACATACCGCTCACCATACTTACGCTTGTGCTTGTAGGACTCATGCTTGTAGTAACCAAGAAGGCTACCGGAATGAGCGGAAAATACTTCGTAAAGCAGCAGAAGAACTTAGGTGAAGTCAACGGCTTCATCGAGGAGATGATGGGTGGTCAGAAGGTTGTAAAGGTGTTCTGCCATGAGGAGGAGAACATGGAGCGCTTCGACAAGATTAACGAAGAACTCTGCGACAGCTCCTACAATGCCAACAAGTTTGCCAACATCTTAGGACCTATCAACGCACAGATCGGTAACATCAGCTACGTTATCATAGCAATAGCCGGAGGTGCGCTTGCACTCGGCGGTGTCGGCGGATTCACACTCGGAGGACTTGCAAGCTTCCTCACCTTCAACAAGAGCCTTAACATGCCTATCAACCAGGTGAGCATGCAGTTTAACAGTATCATCATGGGTCTTGCTGGAGGAGAGAGAATCTTCAAGCTTCTCGATGAGACTCCTGAGGTTGACGATGGCTACGTTACACTTGTTAATGCAGTGAAGGAAGGCGACACAATCAAGGAGAGCGGGAAGCGTACAGGAATGTGGGCTTGGAAGCATTACCATAAGGACACAGGCGTTACCGACTACAGAGAATTAAAGGGTGACGTTGTATTCGATGATGTGGATTTCGGCTACAATCCTGATAAGATTGTCCTTCACAACATCAAGATGTTCGCCGAGCCGGGACAGAAGATTGCCTTCGTAGGTTCAACCGGAGCCGGAAAGACGACAATCACGAACCTTATCAACCGCTTTTACGATATCCAGGATGGTAAAATCCGCTATGACGGAATCAACATCAACAAGATTAAGAAGGACGACCTAAGAAAGTCCCTCGGAATAGTTTTACAGGACACACATCTCTTCACCGGAACGGTTATGGAGAATATCCGCTATGGTAAGCTCGATGCGACCGACGAGGAAGTGTATGCGGCAGCTAAGCTTGCAAATGCAGACAGTTTCATCACCAAGCTTTCCGACGGCTACAACACGATGCTCACAGGTGACGGTGCCAACTTAAGCCAGGGTCAGAGACAGCTCCTTGCAATCGCAAGAGCGGCAATCGCAGACCCGCCTGTTCTCATTCTCGATGAGGCAACCTCCTCAATCGATACCAGAACAGAGAAGATGGTTCAGGACGGCATGGATAAGCTCATGCACGGCAGAACGACCTTTGTTATCGCACACAGACTCTCAACCGTTAAGAACAGTGATTGCATCATGGTTCTTGAGCAGGGAAGAATAATCGAGAGAGGAACCCACGATGATCTTATAGAGCAGAAGGGAAGATACTACCAGCTTTATACGGGAAATAATATTGCAGGGTAATTCCGGCACTATAATAAGAACCTGACTACGGCTTCGTGGTCAGGTTCTTAAAAAATATTGCGGATGAATAAAAAATATTGTCCCTCCATTCAAAGCGACACACCCCATTGTATTTGGATACGATAGTCTTTACGGATAAGGTTCCGAGACCTATTCCGGTATGCTTTGAGGAGAAAAAATTATCGTCCGGTGATTTGCGTATTTTATTGGTAAAAGAATTGTCAACGGTTATGCAGAGCGAGTGCTCATCATTTGTCGCACGTATAACAATCTGTTTTTGCGGGTCTGTACATGCCTTGCAGGCATCCAGGGCATTTTCAAGAAGATTTCCCAGAAGAACGACAAGGTCACTGCTGTCGATTCCGCAATTCTCGGGAATATTTACATAAGCGGAGTAAGTGACATTATACTGCTCTGCCTCCTGTGCGTAGTAGTGCAGAACCACGTTGGCGGCACTGTTTTCACAGAAGGATATAGGTTTATTGTCAGGCATCTTTTTTTTGTATTGGTCCAGGTAAAGCTCAAGCCCGGAATAATTATGTGCATTCAGATAATCCTGTATTATCGCAATGTGATGATGCATATCATGTGCGGCACGACGGGCATCGTTGATTCGTGTCTGAAGCCTTTCATATTGCAGAGTCTGGAGCTGAAGCTGGTGATTCTGCTGCTGCAGATTCAGAATTTTATTTTGATCCAATATCAGCTTGGATACTATGTAATAGACTAAAATTGCTCCTGCATTGATGAATAGAAGTATGATGGCGTTTTTTGGAATCAACGCAATCTCAAGGCTTGTGAGCGTGGAATTGCCGTAAATCACATAGTACCAGATCAGATAAAAGGTAGTTGGAATGAGCCACAGATAGTTCCAGTCGTGTCCCGAGGTATGGGCTGACATGGCAGGAGCATAGATGTACTTTATGAAATGAAATACAGGGAAAGCGATGGCTGCCTCAACGAGCAGGATAAAAAGTGACATGGAATAGCGGTACTGTTGTAGTGCGAGGTCGGGAAAGAACAGTCCTTCGAGGCATTTAGAAGCAATAACGGTAAAATTGGCAATGTTAGAGAGCATCAGGAGCGTGAATAAAAGCTGCCCCGGATGTTTTTTTATTGCCGTAAAATAGAAAACGGCGTATGAAGCCGTGCTGATCAGCGACAGGATGCCGGCGGTGCTGCCCGGGAAGAAGGAAGCATATAATCCGACAAAAACCTGTATGCATGTGAGTGCGGCTATGAGCAGTGCGGTCTTATGACCCGAAAATCTGAGATTGTCTCGAAAAGGATAGAGTGCCAGCGCAAGAAACGGCAAAAAATTGAGCAGCGAGTACAGACATACCTCGAGAATGCGGTAAATCGGTTGAATCATTGCAGCAGCTCCTTTCTGATTTGTTCAAAGCGAAATGAAGAGTAGGCATTCAATACCTCAGAGGCCTTACGGCGGCTTATCGGAAGCCTCGTTCCGTCGGACATCAGGAAAGTGTCGTCTGCCTGAGTTGCTACTTCATAGAAGTTGACAACGATGCCCTTGCATGGGCTGTAAAAAAAGGAATATGAACAGAGCATGTCCTCAATTTCCGAGAAGCTGGTCCTGAGATTGACGTTCCGGTTCTGCTTACAGTGCAGGGTTATGCGGTGCGACGCGTAGTCTGCATACAGGATGCTTCGAAGAAGTATTTTTTCTCCGTTCGGAAGAAGAACCGTGCGTGACAGCTCAAGCTCCTTATAATTAATGCGGTTCAGCATATCGGATACGTGCTTCCTGTCAAAAGGCTTCTTTAAGTAATAGCAGGCATTAACCTCATAGCTTTCAGCGGCAAACTCGTTGCTTGCAGTCCCGAATGCGATGAGAACATGGGAATCCATCTTTCTGATTTCCCTTGCAATATCTATTCCGGTGAGCTCTCCCATATAAATATCGAGTACAATCAAATCATAGGAATTATCAGTAAAGTTTTTTAAAAATTCGTCTCCGTCCGTAAATTCGACTATATCACAGTCTGAAATCAAGTTCTCCGTAAGGCAGCGGTGCAGCGTCTGCAGGTCATCCCTGTTATCGTCAACCAGGGCAATTCGCATGATGTTCCCTTCTTTCGTAAGTATGTTAGGCAATTGCGAAACTATATATTTGAAATCGTGCGTTGTACAAATTTAACAATTCACCACAGGCACGCTTTCGCTACATTACATCACGTAGCGGTGCATAATCGGCTAAAGTACAGCCGATAAACACCGACGGCTGTAAAGTACCTGCTTGTGAATTTGTTAAATTTGCACAACTGTCTATCGTCAAAATTGCGTTTCGCAATTGCCTATTAAACAAAAATATGAAGGGAGAATGGAAGAAACTTATGAAAATACGTTTAAAAGGTAAGAGTTTTAAAAGAGCAAAGCGCATAGCCGGCATCATGTTGGCTGTGTTGCTGGCATTGGTGTTTGTTGTGCCGGGCACCACGGTCTTTGCGGAGGACGACGGAACCGAGAGCTTATCGGTAGACACGGGCGAGACACTCTTGATTAAAGGTAACTGCGTCTTTGCCAACGGTATTCCGATTGTGATTAAAGAGAACAACGGAATTACGAGCATCTACAGCCAGGATGGAACTCTGCTGTCCGGTGCTGAGGATGTAAGCAATAAGTGGATTTTTGGCGGATGGAATGGCGGAACACATTCGGCAAATACATCGGTTACGATGGAAAGCGGAGTTGTGACGAAGAATATTTATGGCGGAAGTTTATCGGGAACCATAGAGGGAGACACTTCTGTGGAGATAAAGGGCGGCACGGCAGGCTGGGTTTACGGAGGCGGAGAAGGCAGTACCGTCAACGGAACCGCAAAGGTGACGGTCTATGCGGGAGCTAGAATCTGGGGAGGAGAAGCATCCAATACAACCGCGGATGCCTCTAACAGAGGTACTGTTTTCGGCGGCGGTTTTGATGGTACGGTGGAAAAGACTGAGGTGACTCTGCTTGGCGGAGATTTTGGCTGGGCTTACGGCGGTGGACAGAATTGTACCGTCGATTCTACCGATATTAAGCTGTTGGGAAATCCTGACTTATGGTGCAGTGTCTACGGCGGAGGCAACGGAGGAAGCATCAGGACGGCAAATCTTACCGTTAGAAAGGTAAATAATCCGGGTTGGGCGGTCTATATGTATGGCGGAGGCTGGAATGATAGTGTGACACAGGCAAATATTACCATAGGAGGAGACGTCCGTCTTGCCGGAAATGTCCCGATTTATGCTACGGGAAGCGGTGAAACTAACTCATCCAATACAAGTAAGGTAGAGAATGTAAAGTTTGTGATTGATAACTTCGACCTTATAACAGAGGGGAATACAACAGTGTGCGGCCCTCTGGTGGGAACTAATGTGACTGGAACGGCAGAGGTACTTGTGACAGGAACAAAAAGCAATGGCACGAGCATGCAGCTTTGGTCAAAGGATATTGATAAAATAAGGGTGGAGCAGGGCTCGGTAATCTTATTCGGAGGCAATCTGGAAGATTCGGAAAATCCAATACAGCCGTTGGAGCTTGGCTGCCTTGAGCTTGCAAGCAGCGGCGAGGCTGTTTTCCCATACGGAAACAAGTCGGTTGTGATTGAGGAACTCGCGGGCAGCGGAACCCTTACATTTGAGGGACAGACAATGCAGCCTACGATGATCACGGGCGTAAAGAAGGTGTCATCGACTGCGGCAGCACCGCTTCAGATTAATGCAAGGGGCGTAGGCATTGTCATTGATGATACGGTATTCATAAGCGGAACGGGTGTCACATCGGCTGCATGTTTCCGCTCGGATTTACCAAACTACACGGCGGTGCTTATTGATGACGGAATACAGCTTAAGCCTTCATCAACCGTGAAGGAATACACAAGTATTTCCCGCGCGGAGTTTGACAAGAGCGGTTATACCTATGGAGATGTAATGATACTTTCGATTGATGCGATTGTGACTGGCGGAGCACCTCTTGCCGGTGAACCTGTGTATATTATTGCGGGAGATATGGGAACACAGCTTACTTCTGTAGTGTTAGACAGTGAGGGTAAGGCGACGGTTATACTGCCTGTTGACAGTTTTTTGATGAATGTTATGGATAATTCAAGCGATAAGACTCTGAAGGTGCTGTACAAGGGAAGTGATCAATATGTAAGTACGCTGGATGTCTTTAGCTTAACGGGAACAAAAGATACTGATATCGTGTTTAGCGATGCAGATATCAGCCTGACACAGGAGATTACGGCTCCTGCCCTCAATTCCAAGCCTATGACGGAGCTGTCAACGGACAATGAATTCTTCACGGCGGAGGTTGTCTGGACTCCTGCAACAACTGTTTTTGAAGCAGATACCGCATACTCGGCGGACATAATTCTGAAACCGAAGCAGGGCTATGACCTTGAACATATCGGAAGAATCACATATCAGGGAACGGTTGTGACTCCGCAGCAGCAATTGGATGGCTCCCTGCGTTTATCTAAGGTAAAGTCCTTTGACGCAATTCCTTCCGGAAGTGTGGAGGTAGATTATAAGACAAGCAGTGACGCCTTGGATATCGTGCCTGAGGGAGTTACAAGTTTATTTTCCGGTATAGAGGAGCTTAAGGGAGCATTATATACAGGGACTGCTGCTAAGCTTACTGATATTTTAAAAGAAAACATGGTGTACTATGATGTTCAGCTTTTTGTGAGCCTTGACGGTGAGCAGAGCTGGCAGGCAGCTGTTCCGGGTAACTTTCCAAGCGGGGGAATTGAAGTTACATTGCCTTATCCGGATGGAACGGACAGCAAGAATTATGATTTTGTTGTAGCACACATGCTTACAAGAACTATGAACGGTAAGACACCGGGGGAAATTGAGTTTCCTGATATTCAGGAAACCGAATACGGAATAACCTTCCGTGTATACAGCCTGTCGCCGATTTCGGTAGGCTGGAAGAGGGTGGCATCAGGAGAGAATCCGAGCGGAGGAACGGAGGAGACCACGCCGGGAGGAACGGAGGAGACCACACCGGGAGGAACGGAGGAGACTACACCGGGAGCGACGGAGGAAACCACACCGGGAGGAACAGAGGAGACTACACCGGGAGTAAGCACTGAACCTGAAACAGAAGCAGAGATAGTGGTTTCACCGAGCACCGGAAATAATAATGGTATTTTGGTTTACTCAATTATGCTTATTTCCATAATGGGAATGGTCGGAGTCGTGACAAGAAAGAAGTAATGTCGATATGGCTCTGAAAAAGTGAAGGATGAAATGATTGTGCAGAAGAGGCTGGTTTTTCAGCCTCTTTTGTGGTTGCGGATAAATTTGCCGTTGTACTGTACAATCCGTAAATTTTTTATTATAATAGGTGATGCGGTGCTGACCGGAATAATTATTTAATGCAGTAATTATCTCGGCATCCGCTAATGTATAGAATCGAGGTGTATTACATGAGTACGGTGGTCGAGAGACTTAGCGCATTGCGCGCACTTATGAAAGAAAAGAACATTCAGGCATATATTATATGTACTGACGATTTCCATGGCTCTGAGTACGTTGGAGATTATTTTAAGGCGAGAGCTTTTATGTCGGGTTTCACAGGTTCTGCGGGAACACTTGTGGTGCTTCCTGATGAGGCGGGACTGTGGACTGACGGAAGATATTTTCTTCAGGGAGCGGCACAGCTTGAGGGCAGCACAATCACACTTATGAAGATGGGTGAGGAGGGAGTTCCTGCAATAGCGGAGTTCCTTGCGGACAAGTTAGCTGACGGAAGCCGTATCGGCTTTGACGGCAGGACAGTCACAGATGCCTTCATGGGAAGAATAACAGACAGCATCAAGGGAAGAGATATGTCCTATGTGTGCGGAGAGGACCTTGTGGATAAGGTGTGGACGGACAGACCTGCTCTTTCTAAGGAACCTGTATGGGAGTTATCTGTTGAGTACACGGGAATGAGCCGTGAGGAGAAGCTTGCAAAGATTCGCCGGACAATGAAGGAGGAGGGGGCAGACCTTCTTGTGCTCACGGCACTTGATGATATTGCATGGCTCTTAAATCTTCGTGGCAATGATGTAGCATACAATCCTGTGTTTTTATCATATATGACAATGACAGCCGACAGTGCGGTTCTCTATCTTGATGAGAGCATACTTAATGCTGATATCAAGGGCAGGCTTGCTGCGGACGGAATTGAGTTGAGACCATACAATGACATTTACAGTGATTTAAAGAAGGTGGGAAAGGATGAGGTTGTACTGGTTGACAAGGCGACAGCGAACTTCCTTATTGTCCATTCAATTCCCGATACAGCGAATGTGAGGGCGGAGCAGAGCCCTGTTGTTCTTCCTAAGGCTGTTAAGACCGTGGCTGAGAGGGAGAACGAGAAGAAGGCTCATATTAAGGACGGAATGGCAGTTACGCATTTTATGTACTGGCTTAAGAAGAATGTAGGTAAGCTTGCTATAACAGAGATGAGCGCAGCCGTACAGCTTGATGAGTTCAGAAAGAAGCAGCCGGGCTACCTCGGAGAGAGCTTTGACCCGATTATGGGTTACGGTCCTCACGGGGCTATTGTGCATTACTCGGCAACCGAGGAGACGAACGCACAGCTTGAGCCTAGAAGCCTGCTGCTTGCAGATACGGGCGGACATTACTATGAGGGAACAACAGATATAACAAGAACAATCGCACTTGGAGAGCTTACCGACGAGGAAAAGAAGGTGTTCACACTCGTACTTAAGGGTCACTTAAATCTCGCAAATGCCCGGTTCTTATACGGCGTGAGAGGTGAGAATCTTGACTATATTGCGCGCGAACCGCTCTGGAGAAACGGAATGGACTACAACCACGGAACAGGTCACGGCGTTGGATATCTTCTCAATGTACATGAGCGTCCTAACGGCATCAGAACCAAGATTGCACCCGGCGGACCTTCCGCAGTGCTTGAGGAGGGCATGATTACCTCAGATGAGCCGGGAATGTACATTACAGGCAAGTTCGGTATAAGACATGAGAACCTTGTGCTCTGTGTTAAGATGGAAAAGACCGAGTACGGTCAGTTCATGGGCTTTGAGCCGCTGACGATGGTTCCGTTTGACCTCGATGCCGTCGATGTATCCTACATGACCGCTGAGGAGAAGGAGAGATTGAACGCATACCATGCGAAGGTATTTGCGGCAATCAGCCCTGACTTCGAGGGTGAGGAGCTTGAATGGCTTAAGAATGTTACGAGAGCTATATAAAAATATTTATCTGAGCAGGCTTTAAACATACCTAAGCATACTTAAAGCTCTGCAAAAGTGTGCTATGATAAAAGAAACTGCCGCACCGTGATTTCTCATGGGCGGCAGTTTCCTTTTTGCCGGATTTACATGACACTGCAATATATACGGCAGGCTGCGTGCCATGCCGTTGCATAAATAATTGTTGTATTATTTCGGCACAAAGTGTAAACTTGTTTACATATATCTGATAATGAAAGAAAATTTCAATATGCAACTTAATTTTACGATTAGCATGTATAAATAAACATGAGGGGAAAAGCTTTATGGCAAAAACATTTTCTGAAATGCTGTATGAAAAGATGAATATTCGTGGTGTCATGCAGGCAGATTTGTGCAGGGGGCTGTGTTCGACAACTGCGATGTCAAGATATCTGCAGGGGGAGAGGCGGATTGACAGAATGTTGCTTACGGCGTTTTTGCAGCGCCTTGGAATGTCGCCTGATAAATTTACAACCCTTGCCCTGTTTATGCTGGTCACATTTTTTATACTGATAACCGTTACCGGCAGGAAGATTGAACCCTTGGGGGAAGCATTGGCAGAAGCCATGGAGCAGTACACAAATAAGCTGAGGGAAATATTCAGTGCTTTTGATATAATTAAGTCATATAATCTGAGGGAAAAAACGGGGGAGAGCTTTACGGAAGCAAGCCTCAGGGCGCAGGAGAGCAGGAGGTCACTCGGCAGGCTTGAAGCTAAGGTTGGAATTGTGGCGCAGACAGTGGTTTCATGTATTCTGCTTATGTTTATGGTGTACGAGGTGTTTATGGTGAAGAAGTTTGAAAGTAAAACTTTCAGACTATTTATTGGAGGCAGTACTGCAAGCGTTGCTTGCAGTATGCAGGGGTATAAAAATGTGTATACTGTCGGCAGAGTTGTTTTCCTTCTGCTTGCGATAAGTATTCTGCTTGTTCCGGGAATAGGTGTGTTTGAGCAGTTTGCGGCGGTGAAAGCGGGAAAGGCTACACTTAATTGCTTGGACGAGGCGATAAAGGTTGTTGGTGAGGATGGTGCATCTGTGGATTTTGGCGGAAAATTCGATAAAATATCTGCTGAGGGTGTGTCAGCAAGATATGGTGAGCGTACAGTTTTTGATAATGTGGATTTTGAGATTAAAGCCGGGAAAAAATATCTCATCACAGGTGCGTCAGGCTGTGGCAAATCAACACTTTTGAAGCTGCTAAGAAAATATATGAAGCCACAAGATGGAAAATTGTCGGTAGACAACTGTGCACTGTCGGATATCACGGTGGAGAGCTGGTTTTCACACACGGCATATCTGTCACAGCAGGTGTTTCTGTTTGCCGATACGCTGTACAATAATATATGTATGTTCAGGGATTGCGATAGGGAAAAGCTTGATGAGGTTATAGGACTTGCCGGACTTGCTGAGCTTGTAAAAAGCGTTCCGGGTGGGCTGGCATACAGAATTGAGGACAACGGAAGAAATCTGTCGGGAGGCGAGAGGGCGAGAGTGGCACTTGCAAGAGCACTTATGTCCAATGCCGGGATTATTCTGCTTGACGAGCCGTTTGCACACCTTGACAGCGGGAACACACATGAGATAGAAAAAGGACTGCTTGCTATAGAAGGAAAAACCTTAGTCAATGTAAGTCATGTAATTGATAACGAAAATGCTGCCCAATATGATGAGGTATGGTACATTGAAAATAAAAATATAACCAAATTTTCACCCTATATTCTCTTAAATGAAATAAAAATTGTGCAATGTAACGAATATTTATGTTGTTTCTTATTTGTTTTTGTGAACTTATTGACACAAAACCACATAAATGGTATAATTCAAAAGTCGAAAAACGTGAATATGAACAAAATCCGGCTGCAATATATGAAAAAATGGGTAATTATGCCTGGGTGAAAGCGGCGGCGAGAGATTTTGTCCTGTTTCAGCACCAAGAACAGGAGGTTAAGAAATGCGGAAGAAACAATTACTGGCAGTTGCGCTTTCGGTGTGCCTTGCGGTGACGCCGCCAATGAGCGTAAATGCACAGACAGGGTTGACTGTGGAGAAGGACAGTGCAGCCGAAGAGACAGTTTCCGAAAGTGAAAGCGGTAGTGAAACGGTCGAAGAGACAGTTTCAGAGGGTGAAAGCAGTACAACAGCAGAAACCGTTTCTGAGAGCGGAAGCGAGAGCACAACAGAGGCAGAGACAGCTTCCGGGAGCGAAGCAGAGAGCACAACAGAGGCAGAGACAGCTTCCGAGAGCGAAAGCGAGAGCACTACAGAAACGGAGACAGTTTCAGAGAGCGAGAGCACAACAGAAGCAGAGACAGCTTCCGAGAGCGAGAACACAACAGAAACAGAGAGCACTTCCGAGAGTAATATCAACTCAATAGCTAAGGCATATGCCGACAGTGACAGCGATAGTGCGGTAAGTGCTGAAAACAGCATCACAGAGGATTTTGAGGCTGTGACAGACTTCTGGGGAATGACAGGTACGCTTGTGGATGAGAGCAAGCTTAGCATTGCCGAGGATGGAAGCAACCATTATCTGGCAGCAAACGGTCAGAAGTATGCAACCAGAACAGCGACAAAGACGTTTGAAAATGTACCTGATATGGAGACGGCAGAGGTATCCTTCAAGTGGTACACCACATCTCTTACATCGGACAGCAGGACAGGACGTCCGGGAATCACCTTAAAGAGCGGAGACGTTGATGTAGTATCCGTGTATGTAGGTGAGATGAGAGACGCAGGAGCGGACACCGCCGTGTACTATTCCGTACAGGGAGGAGAGATTACCGATACCGGCAAGAAAGTAAAAGCAGGAGCCGTGCAGGACGTAAAGATTTCCGTTGATTTCGCAAGCCAGAAGGCAGTCATCACCATCAACGGTGAAGAGTATGCCACGGTTGACGTTAATGCTGCAGCGGGCAAGGTGGACGCTCTGATGCTCAACATGGCAGGAGGAAAGGGTTCAGGCAAGACCTACACCGTCAATATGGGTATTGATGATTTTGCCATGAGCTGGACTGAGGCACAGCCTTCCGAGGGCACGATTTCCGAGGATTTTGAGTCTGTGACAGATTTCTGGGGAATGACAGGTGCGCTTGTAAGCGAGAGCAAGCTTAGCATTGCCGAGGATGGAAGCAACCATTATCTGGCAGCAAACGGTCAGAAGTATGCAACCAGAACAGCGACAAAGACCTTTGATAATATGCCGGATATGGGAACAGCGGAGGTATCCTTTAAGTGGTACACCACATCTCTTACATCGGACAGCAGGACAGGACGCCCGGGAATCACATTAAAGAGCGGAGACGTTGATGTAGTATCCGTTTATGTAGGTGAGATGAGAAATTCGGGAGTGGATACCGCCGTGTACTATTCCGTACAGGGAGGAGATATTACCGATACAGGCAAGAAAGTAAAATCAGGAGCTGTGCAGGACGTAAAGATTTCCGTTGATTTTGCAACTCAGAAAGCAATCATTAACATCAATGGTGAAGAGTACGCCACGGTTGATGTGAACATGGCAGCGACCAAGGTGGATGCGCTGATGTTTAACATGGCAGGCGGAAATGGCTCAGGCAAGACCTACACCGTCAATATGGGTATTGATGATTTTTCATTGCACTATACCGCAGCGGGAGCGATTGAGAAGCCTAAGTTTATTGCATCACTGGCAGAGCTTGAAAATGTTACTGTGACAAAGGACGAGTATGAAGGCAGCTATGCTCATCCACAGACCGTCAAAGCAGTATTGTCAGATAATACGGAAGTGGAGCTTGAGATTGATCAGGATACCTGGAGCTGCAGTCCGGCTATCGATGTGAATGAGATGGGTACCATCACCTGGACAGCGTCTGTCAAGCTTCCTGACAAGGTTACCAATCCTTTGAATTTACAGGTAAGCTATGTGATGGACTATAAGTCCGATTTCCTGGACACGGATATCAATTCACTGGGAACACTCAATACATATAATGTGACCAAGCGGGCCTGGGAGGACGGCACTTATACCCACCCTGAGCAGGTATCTGCAAAGCTTGTGAATGACAAGATAATCACGGTTTCCATAGACAGGAATTCCTGGAAATGTGAGCCTGAGTTTGACGTGAACACAAAGGGCAGCTATGTTTGGACGGCTGATATTGTGGCTCCTGAGGGCTATCGCAATCACAGAGGACTTACGGTTTCCTATACAATGAATTATTACGGCAACTGGGAGTCCGGGCATGATTATGAGGACGACTTCACCTTCGGCATTTCAGGCTGGAATGTATGGGGCAAGGACGTAGATAAGACCTCAGGTACAGGTGGATTTACGTTCAGTCTCAAAGAAGAGGACGGAAATGCATATCTGTATGGTACAGTAAGCAAGAGTGGTGCAGGAAGAGGTTCAAGACTTGATTTACCCGGAGGCATTGTAAAGGGTGCGACCATGGAGTTTGACTGGAACCCTGCTGTAGTGGCAAGCGGACATGCAGATCTCCTGTTTATGGCACCTGTGGCAAAGCAGAACTATTTTACCATCTATGCTGACAGCACGGGAGCAATCAAGTACTATACTACAGAAGATGCAAACAACGATGATGCTGTGAATAACGGCTTTGAGGGCATTATCGCGGAGGCAGATGCCGTGGCAACGGGTGTAGGTGAGCTTAATCAGTGGTTTACCGTGAAGATGGATTTTGATTACATCGCGCACACGGCAGCCATCACGGTAACTTCCAAGGCTGACCCGTCAAAGACCTACTCGGCAGATAATATTGCCATTGATGAGAGAGCTAACGGACTTTCGCTGATGGTTGTGCGTAAGCCGGCTGCATGTTCACAGGCAGATGTGGCCTTTGACAATATTGTTGTTGATTACAGTAAATTCGATGAAAACGACATTGTAGATGTAGACCAGCCTTCATATGTGAATGTTGCTGCGGTAAAGTACGATGAGTATACTTTCCCTTCCGAGGTAACGGTAACACTTGGAGATGGCTCAACAGACACAGTAGAGGTTGGCGAGTGGGCAGCAGAGCCTGCATTTGACAAGGATACAGAGGCAGTATATACCTGGACGGCACCTCTTATACCGGGCAGGTACACCAATTACTTTGATTTAAAAGCTTCATTCTCAATGAACTATACGATGCTGCCTTATGTGACGAGTGTGAACAATCCGGCAACTCTTGAGCTTGAATATGGCGAGGCATGGGACGTAAGCGAACTTCCGGAGACAGCTACCATTATTCTGAGCGACGGAACTGTACGCACCGATGCACCTGTAGGTGAGTGGACAGCTATCCGCGCATTTAATTCGGAGGCAGAGGGTATCTACATTTATGGTGCCAAGCTGGCAGAGAACGAGGGCGAATACGCTATAGATTATGATGTCATTACCGTAAACGAGTATCACGGTGATTCGGCGAAGGACGAGTTAAAGGATTCCTTTATCTATGATGTATATTATAGAGTAAGCTACTATAAGAGCAATAACAATTACAACGGTTATGAGAGAGCTATGGAATATCTGGACCGCGGTGTGACGGCAGTTCCTGCGGACAATGGTATCCTGGTATCTTGGAGATGTTTGGTTGATGAGTATGGCACAGATGTACAGTTCAACGTGCTCAGAAACGGTAAGCAGATTAATTCAGAGCCTATCACAAGCAAGACCAATTATCTGGATACAGAGGGAGAACCGGGCAATTTATATGCCGTGGAGACCATAAAGAACGGAAAAAAGACCACCTCAGAGTATGTGAAAGCATTGTCTGAGAGCTATCTGTCAATTCCTCTTCAGAAGCCGGATCCTCAGCCGGATAAGGATGGAAACCTTGCAACCTATTCCATCAATGATGCAGGTGTTGCAGATGTGGACGGCGACGGACAGTATGAGATCGTGGTAAAGTGGTATCCTTCAGATGCTTTTGATTCAGGAAAGCAGGACGGACCTTCCGCACCTACTATTTTTGACTGCTATGAGATGGACGGTACGCCTCTGTGGAGAATCAATATGGGACTGGAGCTTCCATCAGGCGCCCATTGGAACCAGTTCATGCTCTACGATATGGACGAGGACGGAAAGGCAGAGTTCTTTATTAAGACCTCTGACGGTACAATCAGTTACAGACCGAATGCAGATGGCTTGTTTGACATGAATGATGAGAGCACAATTATTTCCTACATTGGTGATAAGAGTGTTATTCCGGGAAAGAATGTCAACAGCACAGGACATGTGAATGCAAACAGTAATGAATATGTTACAGTATTCAATGGTGCGACAGGAGAAGAGATTGACACCATAGATTATATCAATACCGTAAAAGGAGTAGGTTTTGATGCCTATGGCGATAACTGGGGCAACCGTGCATCACGTTTCAATATCGCTATTGCATACCTGCCAAAGGATAAGGACAATGCTGACTGTACAGAGACAATTCCGGCAGTGTTACTTAACCGTGGATATTATAATAAGACAACCGTTGCAGCATATACGTTAAGAGATGGAAAGCTGCAGCTTGAGTGGAATTTTAATACAGAAAACGGTACGGAATATGCAGGCAAGGGTAACCATAATGTGGCAACCGGCGATATGGATAACGATGGATTTGACGAGCTGGTAATCGGTGCAATGGCAATCGACCATGACGGTACTGTATTGTGGGTAAAGAATGGTAAGGATGGTCAGGATTACCAGGGACATGCAGATTCCATCCATCTTACAGCCATGAATCCTGAAAAGCCTACACAGTTGTATGTATTTACACCTTCTGAGGAGAAGGAATCTACATTGAATGCAACTTTGTCCAATGCGGCAAACGGAAGCCGTATCAACGGCACATGGAATGCACTTGCAGATATCGGACGAGGTGTTGCTGCCAATATTACGCCTGCTGAAGGTTTTGAATATTGGGCAAACAATCCTAACAGTGAAGGAAATATTACAGGCGCAATCTTCAATATTAAGGGAAGTGTAATTGCGGCTACAAAGCCGGATAATATCTCTACCAACTGGGTTATCTATTGGGATGGCGATTTGTTAAGCGAGCTTGCAGACGGATATAGTGCGAGCAGCGCAGGTACTGCACAGTCAATTTACAAGTATGACTGGGAGAACAATGCTTTAGACAGAATCGAGACATTTGAGGGAACACATACTAATAACTCAACCAAGAATAACCCAAGCTTAACCGCAGATTTATTCGGTGACTGGCGTGAAGAGGTTATGGTAGGTAACTCTGACAACACTGAGCTGCATATCTACATGACAAGCTATGAGACAGATTATATGATTTACTCATTGATGCAGGATCCTGTATATCGTAATGCTGTGGCTAACCAGAACACTGCATACAACCAGCCGCCTCACTTAGGCTTCTACCTGGGCGAGGACAATAAGGATCAGGTGCTTGCTATGGAGCTTCCTACAGCAAATATCCGTTATACAACAGACGGCACTCAGACAGCAGAGGGTGACTACGTTGCAAAGGCGGAGGTTGTAGCTGATGAGGCTGCTGTAAATGATGCACTTAATGAGGCTCTTGAGAATGAGGAGTTAAAGACTATCCTTAACTGCAAGGATGCATCAGACCTGAAGAATTACATGCTTGATAAGCTTCTCAAGGCATCGGAGGACAAGAAGCTTGGCACTGTTTCATCGGACAACACATTTGTGATGGATGTAAAGATAAAGCTGTATATCAATGGCAGTACGGACTATGTATATGCTACCAGGGAGAATTTCCCTTCGGATGGTGTCGATGTTTTCATTCCTTATCCGGAAGGAACCGCAAAGGACGGTTTTGAGTTTGTGATTAATCATCTGGTAACTACGGGCTGCAACGGAAGAAACGTAGGTGATATGGAGGTATTCTCAAGTTACAACGCTTCCGATGCATGGAAGATAACAAAGGGAGACGACGGTCTTACAATCCATATTATGAGTGCATCTCCTTTTAGTATTGCATGGCAGAAGTCGGAGAATATTCCGAAGGACCCTGAGCCGGGCGAGCCTGGAACAACAGAACCTGGAACAACGGAGCCGGGAACAACAGAGCCGGGAACAACGGAGCCTGGAACGACAGAGCCGGGAACAACAGAGCCGGGAACCACAGAACCGGGAACAACGGAGCCTGAAACAACAGCTCCAAGCAACGAGGAGCCTGAAAGCAGCGCTGCAGCGATAAGTCCTAACACAGGATTTAATGGCCCGGCAGGCGGAAACGGCGGCGTCAACAATGGAAGCATCAACAACGCTTCAACTGAAGCAGCAAAGACAGCTTCGTGGGCAATCTACCCAATATTGGCAATATTCGTATTGATGATGGCGGGAGGAACATTCTTCTATACGAGGTATGAAAAGAAGAGAAAAAACAATAAGTAATAATTGATAGTGAATTAGAATTTGTTTTACATCGGCAGTTGACCACGGATGGTTGCTGCCGATGTTTTACTTTTCGGCATACTCGTTATACAGCGCCTTTAGTTCGCCGCGGCACTCAAGGAATATCTTTCCGAGAAATGGGTCAAAGTGGGTTCCAAGCGAGCTCTCTATTATGCCAAAAGCTGTGTCGTAGGAGTAGGCTTCCTTGTAGCAACGTTTGCTCACAAGCGCATCGAAAACATCAGCGAGAGCCATTATGCGGGCCTCAAGGGGAATGTTATCTCCTGCTAAGCCGTCCGGATAGCCGCTTCCGTCCCATTTTTCGTGGTGGTAATGAGCCACATTTTTAGCCAGCTCAACGAACTTGTCGTTTTCAACACCACGCAGGATGCTTTCAACAATGGAAGCTCCTTCGGCTGCGTGGCGCTTCATCTGATTGTATTCATCGTTGTTGTAACGCCCCTGCTTCTGCAGGATGCTGTCAGCGATGGCAATCTTTCCGAGGTCGTGCATGGGAGCAGCCTTTGAGAGCATCTGGAGAAATTCCGCATTGATATGAAGCTGTTCACAGTATGGGAGCAGATGCTTTGAATAAATGTCAATAACTGAGCTTGTTCTTTTGATATGTCCGCCCGTGCTGTTATCCCTGCTTTCAACCATCGTCGCCATGCCGAGAACCATCATATCCTTGATGTGTGATATGTCGGCAGTCTTTATGGCAACCTCCCTTTTCAAATCCCAGTTGTAATTCTTTATTGCATTCAGATAGTTGTTTTCGCTGGTCCGGTCTACGAGTTCTATTATGTAACCGACCTTCCGCTTCCGGTTGTATATTATATTTCTTACGTTGACATCAAAATATCTGTCGTCAAAGCGGATGTTCTTCGATTTAGCCGTTCCGTCACCTGCCCAGTCTATAAGATTGGTGTAGAGAAATGAATCCGATTTCGGGACTGCCTTGTCAACATGCCATGTCCGAACGATTTCAGGGAAAAGCTCCTTCGCATAATCGTTGGCACTGATGTAGCGGAAACGGTTGTCAAACTCGATGTAGCCGTATTCCTTCAGACGGTCGACAGATGCGGCGATATTCGCTGACATGTCGAACATGTTGATGCGCTCGGCGATATTAACCATCAGGATGGAGACGATGAGATAGCCTACAGAGAGATAGCTTATGTTGGTGTGCACGATGCGCTGTAAAATATAGGTTCCTGCGACAGCTATTCCAAGAAGGCTCATAACGGAGACAATTTTAGTTGATATTGTGCTGCCCTTTTTGATGGAGTAGACAAAGTAGAAGAGCAGTACCGCACTGTAGACAGCCATAAGAACCGTGTTTAAAAAATGTGTAGGTCCATATACTTTTGCAAGATAATTGTAATCGCCGGACTGCACAAGAGTCACCGATTTGTAGTATACAGGGAGAATGCCTATAGTCATCGCGAGGCAGAAAACCGTTGATGCAAAAATAAAGAGAAGTGATGTAAGGAAACGCGGAACCCTTACGTTACACATCCTTGTGAGAATATGAACGAGGAGAAGCGGGCAATAGCAGTTACCGATATATATGAGCTTCTGCGCAAAAAGCGCCATTTCAAGGCTTGATGATACAGCAAGCATGAAACGCCCGCCACCGTTCAGAGTCAGGACAATTCCGAAGCAGACAAGAAGGTTATCGGTCTTGGGGTTCCTTGCGAGGTAATATATTGTCATTGAAAGTGATATGATAAATGTTGTGAGATAGAGTATTGTGACCATGGCAGCCTCCTGTACTTTTGCCGCAATGCTGACAATTCGGATTGTGAAACAAATATATGTAATTGTATCATATCAGAGCTTTAAATGCAAGGCTGTGATTTGATAAAACCAAGTAAAACAGTAGGGCTACGGACAGGATAAGAAATGAAAAGATAATTGTTGTAAAATATCAACACAAGATATAATATTATTTTTATATAATAAACATGAGGGAAAAGATGTATGGCAAAAACACTTTATGAGATGTTGTATGAACGTATGGAAAACCGCTGTGTGCGGCAGGCGGACTTGTGCAGAGGTCTGTGCTCAACCTCAGCAATGTCAAGGTATCTTCGTGGAGAGAGACGTATAGACAGAATGCTGCTCACGGCATTTATGCAGCGCCTTGGCATGTCGCCCGACAAGTTTACCACTCTTTTGACAGAGCCGGAATACTATTATTTTGAATGGAAACAGGAGATTGTACTTGCCCAGATTCGGGGTGATTATAAAAAAGTGGAATGCCTGCTGAAAGATGATGCTGCTGTGGACAGGGAATGCAATGAAATACTGCAGGAACAGTTCTACCTTATGTTAAATGGTATTGTAGTCAAACAGCTTTATGGTGACAACGAAAAAAGTGAGAAATTTTTTTATGAGGCAATAAAGCTTACAATACCGGATTTTCCTGAAAAATTTAATATGAATACATTGTTCTGCCTGCAGGAGATAAATGCCATAATTCTGTGGCTTGAAGTTCAGCCGGATAAGAGGAAAAAGCTTGAGCTGTATGAATACCTGATTTCCTATGTGACAAGACAGTATCAAGACGAGCTTGAGCTTGTAAAAATTTATCCAAGACTTGCAGCAGGCTATCTGGGAGTGCTTTATCAGGAAAAAAGGTATTATGAGTGTATTGTGGTGTCGGAGAGAGCGTTTGAGCTTATGTTCTCAACCGGGTATGTGATGTGTCTTGGAAAGATCCTTGACATAAATATAAAGGCTTATAAATCCTGTGGAAATGAGGAAAAAATAATAGACAGGCAGCTGCAGCTTGAAGCGTGGAATGAGTTCGTTGAAGAAGAAAAGAGTGCCGGAATAGGTGATAATGATGATATTTGTATTATGGATGTATGGCAGGAAACGGAACTGATAAATGAGCTGATAAGGCGTGAAAGGCAGAAAAAAGGGTACTCACAGGAGTATGTGAGTGAGGGGATATGTTCACCCCAGACCTTTTCCAGAATAGAAAGTGGAAGCAGGCTTCCCAATCCTAACAAATATAAGCTCATCATGGCGAAGCTATCGCTTAGTAAGGAATACTATTTCAGCAGCATAGAAACATCAGATTATTCCGTGCTTGAAAAAAAGCATAATCTGGAAAGACTGATAATGTGTGAGAACTGGGAAGATGCAGAAAGAGAACTTTATTCGCTTGAGAAAGCGCTCAGTCTTGATATTCCGGTCAACAGCCAGTATGTACGGATTATGAAATATATTATTGACAATGATCTTGATAAAATTGAACCGAAAGACAAAATAGAAATATTAAGGCAGATACTGTCAATGACCGTGACGGACATTCCGGAGAGTGATTGTGTTGAAGCTTGGGGCGATGATATCTGGCTCAAGGATTTCAGCAGCATCGAGATATTGATTATCGTACAGATAGGAAATGCCCTTATAAATAACAAGGATTACAAGCTTGCAGCACATATCTTTGAAAATGTGCTTGAAGGCTGTAAAAGGAGCAGGATAAAACCGGAGTTCCACTATAGGACATTAACACTTATTATTTCGAGACTGTCAGGACTGTATGGAAGGCTTGGAGATTGCGAAAGAGAAAGAAGTTATTCGTTGGAATCTATAAGAATATCTTCTGTAAGCTGCAACAGAGATGACCTTCCTGCATACATCAATAATCTGGCGGATGCCTATGAAAAAATGGGTGATATGGAAAAGGCTGCGAAGTATTACAGAATAGCTTATCTGTGTGCAGAGCTGTTCGGAAAAAAATATGTACATAAAATAAAAGCGTCCTATGACAAAATTAAGGAAGTGATTTTTTCAATTCATCTAAAATAACATCCCTACACACAGTAATAATATATCCGGAAAAATAAAATCCCCGGAAACGTCATTAAATTTTCCCGACATAAAGAGTAATATAAATGCTGTAAAACTCTATTTATCAGCAAAAATACGTTTTCAAGGAGCGATGCCGGAATGAACATCATAACAAAAGTCATATATGAATATAAAAGACATTTTGCTATATATATTTTGGGCTGTCTTGTCGGAACCACAGGTGTGTCACTGCTTATGAACAGCATGTACGGATTGATTTTTGGAATGATGGACAGTGTAAATGAACTGACGGCGCACAGTTTTGCAGTCATAATAGCAATTATTGCAGTGATTGCGGTACTTATGCTGCTGACAGCAGATTGTCAGCTCAATTTCATAATGTTGTGTATGCTTAAGGTTATAGTGCTTGCCGGGCTTGCTGAGTTTGTAAAAAACATTCCGGGTGGGTTGGAATATAGAATTGAGGATAACGGAAGGAATCTATCCGGAGGCGAAAGAGCGAGGGTAGCATTTGCCAGAGCACTTATATCTGATGCGGAGCTTATTCTGCTTGATGAGCCGTTTGCACATCTTGATAGCGGAAACGTTCATGAGATAGAAAAAGGATTTGACGATAAACAGTTGTGCAAATTTAACAAATTCGCAAACAGGTACTTTACAGCCGTCGGTGTTTGACAGCCGTATTTTGGCTGTCTATGCACCGTTACGTGATGTAATGTAGCGAAAGCGTGCCTGTGGTGAATTGTTAAATTTGTACAACGATTTTCGCAATTGCCTAATATCCTACTTAAACCAAAGGAGAAAAGATGAACAGGAATAAGTTTATTTTAAAGTATGTAAAGCTGATATGGAAAAAATGTATTCCGTGTCTTATTCTGGCAGTGTTTATTGTGGGCCTGCAGATTGTCATGCCGCTCGCGGTGAGACGGTTTCTGTATGGCATTGAGGAGAATTCGACGATTAAGCTGTTAGTTGTATCGCTGGTGCTGTATGCATTGCTGCTGGGAATATATAATTTTGTTGATGTGCTCTGGATGAAGTCACTCGACAGAATGGGCGGAGCAATACTCTCGAAGATGAGGGAGGAGCTTATGCGCTCCATATATTATGCACCTTACAAAAAGGTGCTGGCTGCCAGTACGGAGAAAATCAAGAATATCATATATATGGATACAATCAATATATTTGGGTGTATCAGTGTACATACAGTGAATATAATCATCAATTTTATCATTATATGTATATTTGATGTGATAGCTTTCAACATCAATGTGCTGTTCGGTGCCGGACTTCTTATTGTGGCGGCGGCAGGTTTTGCGCTTGCAATGCTGACACGTCGACGTATTGCTGCGGCATCAAGGTCTGTGAATGTCAAGATGAAGGCTGATAATAAGAACGTGAGTGAGTATGTGGATTCACTTGAGATGGCGAGAAGCAATAAGCTTATAGATTATTTTGTCGGAAAAGAAAATGATGCCATAGACGATTTTATAGGCACCTCTATAAAGGCTGACAATACACTTGTATCCTTGAAAAATCTTGTGTCCCAGTTCCATCAGTGGGCATCGATGCTCCTCATAGCGTTAACGACCATGTATGTTCAGGGCGACGCCGGTGATATAGTGTTCGCAATGCTTGTGCTTGATATTGTGCTTGATGCGAGCAGAACCCTTGAAAATTCCATTTACCAGATAATAAGGAATGAGCCATCGTTTGAGCATGTGGAAGATATACTTAAGCTTATGCCGGAGAAGAAGAGCGGAGTTGTCAATGATGTTGAGAAAGTAAGCTTTAATGATGTGACATTTTCCTATGATGATAAAAAGAATGTCATAGAGGGGCTTAATGCAGAGTTTGGGAAAGGTGAGATAATTCATGTGAAGGGCGGGAACGGTGCAGGAAAATCAACCTTCATCAAGCTGCTCAACGGACTTTTAGAGCCGGACTCAGGATGTATCACATTCGACAATTCAGATTGGAAGGATATAAGCCCTGAGTCTAAATGCCGGACTGTGCTTTATGTAGGACAGGATGAGACTCTGTTAAATGAAAACACCGTGGAATATCTGGACATTATAACATCGTCAATGTACGGCAAGGACAGAATACAGGAGGTGATGTCAGGGCTTGGAATGTCCGGGGCGGACATGGAGCGGACTATAGAGGAGCTGGGTATGTCGCTTTCCGGTGGTCAGAGGAGAAAGCTTCTTCTAGCCAAGCTCATGCTCATGTATGACAAGGCACCAATCATTATTATAGATGAGATTGAGAATGATTTGGACAAAAATACGAGGCAGTTATGGAGACAGTTTACACAAAAGCTGTATGTTGAGAGGGAAAAGCATATAATATTCTATATATCACATGATTATGACGGAGAAGGTTTCTGCACCGGAACGTTTACCAAAGATACTGATTCTTGGAAATCATGACATGCATTTTGCGTGCGTACAGTGGAGAAAATCCTGATTTGATGAAGTGCTTAAAAAAATTAAGTCATAAAAGCCTGCAGAGGTTGAAAAATATCGTGCTATAGGGTAAAATTAAAATCTGGCATTGGATTAAGAAAACAAATCCGGTGCAGGATTTTATTTTATTACTATGAAGGGATGATGTTATGACGAGAAGGATTAGTGCGATTATACTCACTGCCATCATGGCAGCCTGTACGATTACAGGGTGTTCAGGCAGTGATGCCATGGCACCGTCTGATGAGAGCGGTGTAGAGAGCGGAGCATACGACACAATACAGGATGACAACGGGGCAGCTTCGGGGAAGGTGACTCTCAAGGTGTGGGCTGAGGAGGCGCAGCACCCGACAGTGCAGAAGATGATTGACAGCTTTATCGAGGAGTACAAGGGACAGGCGGATTTTGAGATTACACTTGAAGCACAGCCTGACTCAACCACAAGAGATGTGCTGCTTGGAGATGTTCAGAACGCGGCGGATGTGTTTTCATTTCCTGATGACCAGCTGAGTGCCATGGTTGCGGGCGGTGCACTTGCACCTGTGCCGAATGCACAGGAGATAAGTGACCGGATGGTTGCAGAGTCCGTGTCGGCGGCGTCAATCAATGGGACACTCTATGCGTATCCGATGACGGCTGATAACGGCTACTTTTTATACTACAACAAAGAGTATTTCTCTGAGGAGGACGTAAAGACACTTGACTCCATACTTAAGATATGTGAGGAGAACGGCAAGAAGTTATCAATGGAACTCAATTCGGGATGGTATATGTACTCATTCTTTGGAAATACAGGACTTTCGATGCACATAAACGATGATGGCATCACAAATGAATGTAATTGGAATACGACAGAGGGGGCAATCAGGGGAATTGATGTTGCTGAGGCAATAGTTGATGTCATATCAAGTCCGGGATTTATTGCACAGTCGGACACGGAATGGGTTGCACAGGCTGAGTCGGGTGATGTTATTGCCGCAGTCAGCGGTGTATGGAAGGCTGTTGCTGTCAGGAATGTGTGGGGTGATGATTATGGTGCGTGCAAGCTTCCTACCTATACATGTAAAGGCGAGCAGATTCAGATGGCTTCATTTACAGGCTATAAGATGATAGGTGTGAATTATTATTCCAAGAACAAGGAATGGGCATTCAAGCTGGCGGAGTGGATGACAAATGAGCAGAACCAGACGCTCAGATTTGTTGAGCAGAATCAGGGCCCTGCCGACAAGGTTGCTGCGTCATCCGATGAGGTTGCGAAGGTTCCGGCAATTGCGGCTGTTATTGAGCAGTCCAAGTACGGCGTGCTTCAGAGAATCGGCAACAGCTATTGGGACGCATGTACGGCATTTATTGACTCACTGCTTGAGGGAAATATCGAAGGAGCACAGCTTCAGGCACAGCTTGACAAGTTAGTGGAAGGAATTACGGAGCGATAGTAAGGAGGACTTTTAAGATGAATAAAAAGAGAGTACGAATCAGCCTGAAAATGATTATTCTGGTTCCGGTTATAATCCTTGGTATCGTGGCTGTGTTTTCAAATGTGACGGCATTGGTCAATCTTAAGAGAGTTAACAACACCGCAACACATATAGTCGAGGAGAATCTTTCCAACATATCAAGTCTCAGTGAGATTCAGAACGAGGCCCAGAACATACATAAGCTTGCACTGTCACATATCATTGCATCTGATTTTGACACGATGGTGGAGGTTGTGGATTCGGTAAGGCTTGAGGAAGCCAAGCTTGATGCGATGCTTGACGAGTATGCGGTTAATATTCCGGCAGGGGATGAGGAGGCGTTCAACCAGCTTCTTAGCAGCTATGAGGGATTAAAGTATGAGATAGCCAATCTTATGGCATACAGCGGTAACAGCAAAAAAACGGCAGCCTATGAGCTTGCCAACGGTGCAATAGCTGATTACAGCAATGACATGCAGACGAGAATACAGCTCATCATTGACAATGCCAACACACAGTCGTCACTGGCCGGTGAAGAGCTTGCGAGGCAGTACAACAGTGCGAGGGTGCGCAATATATTCATAATTGCGGTCTGCCTCGTGCTCATACTCGTTGCTCTTTACGGTGTATTTATGCTTGTCATAAGAAAGCTCAATGTAACCAACAAGGAACTCAGTCAGATTATCAAAGGTATAGATAAGAGAGAGGGGGATCTCACACGAAGGGTGAGCATACTCTCCAATGATGAGGTGGCAGACTTAGGAAAAGGTATAAATACCTTTATGGAGAAGCTTCAGCATATAATGAAGCTGATTATCTCCAATTCACAGAAGCTTGAGGCGGTAGTGGGAGATGTGGAACAGAGCATCAGAACCTCCAACGACAGTGCTGCAGACCTGTCAGCGGTTACGGAGGAGCTCTCGGCTACGATGCAGGAGATTGAGAATGCGGCATCAGTGATTAATCAGAATGCGGATGCAGTGCTTGATAAGGTTGTTGAGATTGCCGAAAAGTCCGGAAGCATCAACGATTACTCCAAGGAGATGAAAAAGAATGCTGATAAGCTTGAGGCAGATGCGAGAAGCAACATGGAGCAGACAAGTGTTAAGGTTGAAGAGATTCTCAATGTTCTTAACCAGGCGATTGAGCAGAGCAGGAGCGTAGAACAGGTTAATGGACTTACGAACGATATTCTGAACATATCAAGCCAGACCAATCTTCTTGCACTCAATGCTTCCATTGAGGCGGCAAGAGCAGGAGATGCAGGCCGCGGATTTGCCGTTGTTGCAGAGGAGATAAGACAGCTTGCCGATTCAAGCAGGGAGACGGCTAACCGCATCCAGCAGATTAATGGTGTTGTAACCAATGCGGTGCATAATCTGAGCGATAACGCCGGAAATCTTGTCGAATACATGCGCGAGTCGATTCTTCCGGAGTTTGAGAGCTTTGTCGAAGGCGGTGCACAGTACCGGGACAATGCGACATATATTGAGACGGTTATGAATGAGTTTACCGAAAAGACAGATGCATTAAAGAGCGAGGTCGATGCGATTGCAGGCTCAATAAGCAATATCACCAATGCAATCGAGGAGGGTGCAAGAGGAGTAAGCGGTGCGGCACAGAGCACACAGACTCTTGTAACCGACATGGATAACATCAACGGGAAGATGAACGAGAATAAGGAAATAGCAGCCGCACTCTTGAAGGAGACAGATATATTTACCAAGTTCTAGAATGAGGAAATATGACCAGGAAAAAGAATATTTGCAATAAAGACATCATTGAATTTTTTGATAAGTATGCACCGTGCTGGGATGAGCACATGATAAGAAACGAAGAAGTAATAAAAGAGATACTTGATAATGCCGGCGTGAGGCGTGGAAGCAGAGTGCTTGATGTTGCATGCGGCACTGGGGTGCTTATTCCTGATTATCTTGAGCGCGGAGCAGAAGAGGTCACAGCCGTTGACATATCGCCTAAGATGATAGAGATAGCGCGTGGAAAGTTCAAAGAGCCGAATGTGCAGCTTATCCGTGCGGATGTCATGTCGGATGACATGGGAACGGATTATGATTCCATCGTGGTGTACAATGCTTTCCCTCATTTTCCGAATCAGAAGGAGCTTATAAAAAGACTTTCACAGCTTCTTAAGGTTGGAGGAAGACTTACGGTTGCACACGGAATGAGTCGTGAATGGATTGAGAAACACCATGAAGGCGCCGCGTGTAAGGTCTCCGTAGGGCTTATGCAGGCAGATGCTCTTGCAGACATATTTTCAGATTATCTTGATGTTTTAAATGTCATTTCCGATTCAAGAATGTATCAGGTTGTCGGAGAAAAAAGAGCTTAAAATGCATAATTCTCCTGTGTTTCCACATACTACCCATACAAACATTTATGGAAAAGTATGTGGAATACAGGAGGTTTTTTTATTTATGAAGGCAACCGGGATAGTGCGTCGGATAGATGATTTGGGGAGAGTAGTCATTCCGAAGGAGATAAGGAGAACACTGAGAATAAGGGAGGGCGACCCTCTTGAGATATTTACGGACAGGGAGGGTGAGATTATTCTGAAAAAATATTCGCCGATAGGTGAACTTGGAAGCTTTGCCAAGCAGTATGCGGATGTGCTTGCACAGGGTACGGGGCAGATTGTGTGCATTACGGACAGAGATCAGGTTATTGCCTTTGCTGGAGGCCCCAAAAAGGATGTACTTCAAAAGCCGATAAGCAGACAGCTTGAGGAGATTATAGACGGAAGGGAAAGCTTTATAGCGAACAGGGATGAGAGAAGGTTCATTCCGATAATTGATGGGGATAATGAAGATTACAGCTCTCAGGTCATAAGTCCGATAATATGTGAGGGCGATGCCATAGGTTCGGTGATAATCACCACAAAGGAACAAAAGGTGAAGTTTACCGATGCTGACAGGAAGCTTACAGGCTGTGCGGCGGGTTTTCTGGGGAAACAGATGGAATCATAAAAAAACCCCTAAAATGCTTATTTTTCCTTGACAAATATAGGCAAAACATATATAAATAATTGTGAAGGTTCAATATTTATTTCAGGAGGATTTTTCTAAAATGAACAAGACAGAATTAGTTGCAGCTATTGCTGAGAAGACAGAGTTATCTAAGAAGGACGCTGAGAAGGCTCTTAAGGCTTTCACAGATGTAGTTGCTGAGGAGTTAAAGAAGGGCGAGAAGATTCAGTTAGTTGGCTTTGGTACATTCGAAGTAGCTGAGAGACCTGCAAGAGACGGAAGAAACCCACTCACAGGTAAGGCTATGAAGATTCCGGCTTCTAAGAGCCCTAAGTTCAAGGCCGGTAAGGCACTCAAGGATACAGTTAACGCTTAATTGCTTCCTGAGAATCAGAACGAATGATGACATCCCAAGACTGCATCCTGTGTGGTCCTGGGATGTTTTTATGTAATAGGATTCAGGTGTTAAAACATGCTGATTTATTTTAAAAGTGTATATCATGTTATAAATATTGAAGTTGTGAAAGCATGATTTGACCCCTGAATCGTAATAGGAAAGAAATGAGGAATATATGAGACTGGATAAATATTTAAAGGTATCAAGATTAATAAAAAGAAGAACGGTTGCCAATGAGGCGTGCGATGCGGGACGTGTGCTTGTGAATGACAGGCCTGCCAAGGCATCCTGTGAAGTAAAGGTTGGAGATACGATAGAGATTGCTTTTGGAACCAGGAATGTAAAGGTGGAGGTTCTTGATATTGTAGAGACGACCAGGAAAGAAGAAGCGAAGGATATGTTTAAATATCTGTAAAATCCATGCATAAATTCATTCCGCCGATAATATATTTACTGTATCAATCGGTCTGATAGGGGGATGAATATGGAGGAACTTCAGGTTTCAGGCAGGGTACATAAAATATCATCTGATAACAGAAAAAAATGCAGCATAACCGGAGTCACGGATGTTATTTCTTTTGACCTTAATCAGGTGCTGTTAGAGACGGAATATGGAATGCTTACCATAAAAGGGCATGACCTTCACGTCGGAAGACTGTCAGTAGATAAAGGAGAGCTTGAGGTGGACGGAAGTATAGACAGTTATGTCTATTCGGATGTCGTAAGCGTGGCTAAAAAGGGGGAATCTTTTCTTAACAGACTTTTCAAATAAAGCTGATGGAAAGAGGTGCCACCTTTGAGAGAGTTTATTGCGCATGAATTTCGGTTCCTTTTGTGGTGCCTGTGCTGCGGCGGGATGCTCGGTGCGGTGTACCGTGTGCTGACCGTGTTCAGAAAACTGGTCAGGCATAATGGATTTTTTGTGGCTGTTGAGGACGTATTCTATTGGTTTATGTCGGCTTTTTTGATGTTTGCGGTTATACTTGTAGCAAATGACGGGGCTGCAAGATGGTTTTCAATCGCAGGCATGATTGTGGGAATGGTAATTGTATCCTGTATATTGAAATATATGGAAAAAGGGGTTACAATCTTATATTATAAGATGGGAAAGGTTCGTGGTCACAGAAATGGCACAGAAGAACGTAAGGCAGGACAACACAAGAAGAAAAAAGAGTAATTACAGCAGGCATGCGGTTGTTGTCAGAAGCCGCAGGATAGCGCATAATTACACATGGCTTGCAGGGTTTGCCGTGATAATACTTATGGTCATTATATGCTTTGCCGTGAACAAGTCAGCAGCAAGGTTAGAGGACAAGAACACGGTGTATGATGAACAGATAGCACTGCTTGAAAACCAGCTTGATGAACAGGCACAGCGCAGGGATGAACTGCAGACGCGTTCCATATATGTGACAACCAAGCAGTTTATCGAGGAATTTGCAAGAGAAAAGCTGGGGCTTGTATATGAGGATGAGCTGATATTCAGACCGCAGGACAAATAAATACATTTGTGATAAATATAAGGGGATGGATTCTAAGGGGAGAATCGAATGGACAATATATTCTATTCACAGGGAAAACTCAAGGAGTATGCTGATGCGTTTCGCAGACTTACTGATATGTATGGCGGCAGCAAGGCAGGTGCACTCCATTTACAGCTTAAGGAGACAGCGGCGATGTTAGAGCGCATATCCGGAGGAGTGCAGACAGACGGACTTATAGACGGTAAGCGTAAGGATGAGCTTTTGGCATATTTTAAGAATGAGGGAATCTGTGTGGGTGGTATACTTGTCCTTGAAGCTGCTCCGGGAAGAGTCGAGCTTGTGCTGAGACTTTCAAAAAAGCGCGGTTGTGTGACTGCCGGGCAGCTGGCTTCTGATATCGGCGCTGTCATAGGCAGAAGGCTCAGAGCGGCAGACGGAAGCAGAAGGGTGCTCACAAGGGATGAGGGAGAGTTCATTCTTGAGGAGGCGACAGACTATCGTATATTGTTCGGACATGCAGAGTGCAGCCGTGGTTTTGCAAGAATTTCGGGTGACAATTATTCCTGTATCAGTGTTGAGGGCGGAAAGAGCATCGTGACGCTTGCTGACGGTATGGGATGCGGAAGCAGAGCCAATGAATACAGTATGAGATTCATTGAGCTGTTGGAGCAGTTCCTTGATGCCGGTTTCTCGGAGGAGGCTTCAATACAGCTTCTTAACGATGCGTTTGCCGACAATGACGCAAGCGGAGTTCCCGTAACACTTGATATGTGCAGCATAGATGAATATGAGGGCAATGCATGCTTCCGTAAGATGGGTGCGGTTCCGAGCTTCATAAAAGGAGCGGGCGGTGTTCAGATAGTGGAGACATCATCTCTGCCTGCAGGTGTCATAAGCGGGAACGGGATGAATTATTCATCAGTGAAGCTGGGCGATGGCGGATATATAATCATGATGAGTGACGGAGTGCTTGATGCACTTCCGTTTTATGATAAAGAAAAACGGATGAAAGAGATAATTGACGGGATAGAAGAACGCATGCCGCAGGCGATTGCGGAGCGCATCCTGAATGAAGTATACTATTATGATGAGAAGGTTGCTGATGATATGACCGTCCTTGTGACAGGAGTATGGAAGATAAGGAACGGTGAATGATATGTATGACAGGATAAAAGAGTATATTGAAAAGAATCGTATGCTTGAAGGCATTGAGAGGGTTGTTGTCGGGCTGTCCGGCGGAGCTGATTCGGTATGCCTTCTTTTCATGCTGTACAGATATATATGCGAGCATAATGAAAATGCCGCAGACAGTAAGATAAGCCTGATTGCGGTGCATGTACACCATGGTATAAGAGGTGATGAAGCGGATGCAGATGCCGGATACTGCAGCAGGTTGTGCGAACGGATGATGATAGAGTACAGACAGTATTCTTTTGATGTTCCGCGAATTGCGGGTGAGAGCGGTGAGGGAGAGGAAGAAACAGGCAGAAACCTCAGATACAAGGTTTTCAGAGAAAACGCCGGGAATGACGGGCGCGGAGTGATAGCTGTTGCACATCATCAGAATGACCAGGCAGAGACGGTGCTGTTCCACATTGCAAGGGGCTCATTTTTGTCAGGAGGGCGCGGGATGGAACCGGTGTCGGGGGACGTCATAAGACCTCTTTTATGTGTCTCCAGGGGTGAGATTGAGGGGTGGCTTCAAGCCAATGACATACGATATTGCACGGATAATACCAATTTCACTGAGGAATATGCACGGAATTCAATACGTCTTAAGGTCATACCGTATCTTGAGGAGCATGTTAATAAAGGTACTGTCGCCAATATATGCCGATATGCGGAGGGAATTGCTCTGGTTAACGATTACATTTCGGAGCAGACCAAAGCGGCATACGGGCATTATGTGGAGGAAAAACAGAACGAGAAGGGTTATGCGGTGATTGTAAGTGCGGGTTTGGTTGGGGAACATCCCGTTATATGCAGGGCAGTAATCTATGACATTCTTAAAAGGCTTTGCGGTGCCAAGGACCTTGAAGATAAGCATGTTATGCTGTGTGTGGACTTGTTCTCAAAACAGAGCGGAAAGAGAATTAATCTTCCAAAATCAATTACGGCGGTAAAAAATTATGACGGAATTGTTTTCTGCAATATGAGCAATACTAAGTCTGAGACGGACGACGGCAGCAGAATTGTCAGTACGATAATAGACTGCGATGATGTTGATGAAAATGTACATTTTGACGAACTGCTCTACAATATAATTGATAAAAATTTAATGAATGACAACTGTACTAAATTCTTTGATTATGGTAAAATAAAAAAATATATCGCTGATTGTGCGGACGGAGAGGAGCTATGCATTCGTCACCGGACGGAGGGCGATTATATGGTTATAGGGTATCATGAGCCTGAGCACAGAGCATATACAAAGAAGCTCAAGGAGATTTTCATCGATTCTAAGATTCCGGCAGACAAAAGGGACAGCGTATTGCTGTGTGCCATCGGCAGCAGAATACTATGGGCCGCCGGAGTCAGAAGATGTGCGGAGTTTCTTGTGGATAAAGATACCAGGACGCTTCTCAAGCTCGAATTAGTACAGGAACAGAGATAAAAACGGAGGCTGCAAATGAAAGAATCAGTTAAGGTCTTATTGACCGAAGAAGAAGTTGACAAAAAAATTGATGAACTTGGTGCACAGATTACTAAGGATTATGCGGGGAAGAAGCTGCATCTTATATGTGTACTCAAGGGAGGAGCACCTTTTATGTGCGAACTTGCCAAGAGGATTAATCTTCCTCTCACCATGGACTTTATGTCTGTTGCAAGTTATGAGGGTACAGCATCAACGGGGCATATCAACCTTAAGAAGGACTTAGATGAACCTGTTGAGGGACTTGATGTACTCGTTGTCGAGGATATTATTGATTCAGGACGAACACTCAGTCATCTTGTAAAGCTATTAGGAGACAGAAAGGCTGCGAGCGTTAAGCTTTGTACACTTCTTGACAAGCCTGAGCGCAGAGTTGTCAAGGACATTAAGGTTGATTACTGTGGATTTAATATTCCGGATGCCTTTGTTGTAGGCTATGGACTTGATTATAATCAAAGATATAGAAATCTGCCATATATAGGTGTGGTGGAGTTTGAGGAGGAGAACAGTTGAACAGACAATTCAGAGGAGGAATAATATATCTTGTCATAATTCTTGTGGTAATGTATTTTATCATGAGCTTCAGTTCATTCGGCAAGACCGGTTCCTCGTATGGTTACAGCAATTTTATAAGCGATATTGAGGCCGGAAATATATCGAAGGTTGAGATTTCGCAGAATTCAGAGGTACCGACAGGTACGGTAAAGGTTACATTCACTGAGAGCAGCAGGAACTCAGAACGCTTCAATGTGCCGGACGTGAATGATATTACGTCACTTGTCATTGCGTATGACTCAGTTAAGCTTGTTGTGAATGATGTTGAGAGAGAGAGCATATTTTTAACGACAATCCTTCCGTTCCTGCTCATAGCGGCTGCGATGATTATGGTGACACTGATAATCAACAGACAGGCCGCAGGCGGTGGCGGCGGGGCTAACTCTAAGATGATGAACTTTGGAAAGAGCCGTGCCAAGATGACTGATCCTAATGCTCCGGGACGTGTTACATTCAAGGATGTTGCAGGTCTTGCTGAGGAGAAGGAGGAGCTTGAGGAGATAGTTGATTTTCTTAAGTATCCTAAGAAATATATTGAGATTGGTGCAAGAATACCTAAGGGTGTGATTCTTACCGGACCTCCGGGAACAGGTAAGACTCTTCTTGCAAAGGCTGTTGCAGGTGAGGCAGGTGTTCCGTTCTTCTCAATTTCAGGCTCGGATTTTGTTGAGATGTTCGTCGGTGTGGGCGCATCGAGAGTCAGAGACCTCTTTGAGGATGGAAAAAAGAATGCTCCTTGTATTATATTTATTGATGAGATTGATGCCGTTGCGAGAAGAAGAGGAACCGGAATGGGTGGAGGACACGATGAGAGAGAGCAGACACTCAACCAGCTTCTTGTTGAGATGGACGGATTCGGCGTGAATGAAGGAATCATCGTGATGGCAGCCACGAACAGAGTGGATATTCTTGATCCGGCTATTCTTCGTCCGGGACGTTTTGACCGCAAGGTTGTAGTTGGAAGACCTGACGTGAAAGGGAGAAAGGAGATTCTTGAGGTTCACAGCCGAAATAAGAAGCTTGGAGATGATGTTGACCTTGAGACAGTTGCACGTACAACTTCCGGTTTTGCAGGTGCAGACCTTGAGAACCTTATGAATGAAGCGGCAATCAATGCTGCGGCAGCCAACAGGCAGTTCATATCAAGAAAAGATATAGAACAGGCATTTATTAAGATTGGTATCGGTAAGGAGAAAAAGAGCCGTCTTATTTCGGATGAAGAAAAGCGCATTACGGCGTACCATGAAGCCGGACATGCAATTCTTTTCCATGAGTTGAAGGATGTAGGACCTGTTCATACAATTTCAATAATTCCCACGGGTACAGGTGCGGCAGGCTACACTATGCCGCTTCCGGGCAAGGATGAGATGTTCAACACCAAGGGCAGGATGTTACAGAATATTATTGTCAGTCTTGGCGGACGCATTGCCGAGGAACTTGTATTTGACGATGTGACCACAGGTGCTTCACAGGATATTAAGCAGGCAACACAGACCGCAAGAGCGATGGTTACGCAGTACGGTTTTTCAGATAAGCTCGGTCTTGTCAATTATGGCAGCGATGATGACGAGGTATTCATCGGACGTGACCTCGCACATACAAAGTCTTACGGCGAGGGCGTTGCATCCGTCATTGATGAGGAAGTAAAGAACATAATTGATGACTGCTACAAGAAAGCGAGAGAGATTATCGAGAAGAACAGAGGTGTACTTGATGCCTGTGCTGAGCTTCTTATTGAGAAGGAAAAGATTACAGGCGAAGAATTCGATAAACTTTTTGAGGCGTAGAGAATGGTATGACATTTGTTAAATGTAAAACAAGCAGATATTTTTTACATTTATATAAAAGATACATGTATAATGTGCACAAAAAATAATTTGAAATTTTGGTAAGTTTGTGAACACTTATTTATAAGGTCATGCTAATATATACTCGTAACCCCCCAATACATTATATAGTTTTTGCTACACCCCATAAGAAATGAAATACCTTCTCCAAAAAGGACAGCGTCGTGAGCTGTCCTTTTTACGTTGGCGCATAAGCCGTTGACAAATGAGGAATACAGTGATGCGAATAAAATGAGCAGCGCGAATTCCGAATTTTCGTCAGGAATTGTGGGAGCGCGAAGCGCGGAACAATTCCGTGGGCTTATTCGCCAATTTGCATGTCCAAAACGGTCTTTTTACTTGAAAATTTCCCCATACTATCATAAAATGGTATAAGGATTAAAAGGACATAATATGTCCGTGATCGTATCATAATATATCGGGCGATGCAGGAGTATATTGTAAAAAGGCTCACCGATTATGAAAGGATTATGTATTTAATGAAAATAACAAAGAATCTTTCGGGATTGTCTAAGAATGAGATTAAGAGCACATATTTTTCAAATATGAAGCCCATACTTAACGACCGTGCAATGTTTGCGGATGCTACGGAAGAATACAGAAGTCCGGAGGAGCCGGATGCGGGAGATAAGGTAACCCTTAGATTCAGAACGGCAAAGTACAATGTGGACAGTGTAGAGGTAGTTGTCAACGGAGTTGCATACGGAATGAAGAAGGTTACGACCAACTCCGTATTTGATTATTATGCTGCCGAATTCGAGCTTGGAGCGCAGAGAACAGAATATTATTTTCATGCCGTTGTCGGACGGACCGGCATATATTACAATCAGGCGGGAGCATACAGAGAATTAAACCCGACATACAATTTTGTGATTAATCCGGGATTCAAGACACCGGACTGGGCAAAGGGTGCGGTTATTTATCAGATATATGTTGACCGTTTCCGTAACGGAGACAAGACAAATGATGTCGTTGACAATGAATATGTGTATATAGGTGAACCGGTTCATCATATTGATAAGTGGGATGAATATCCCGCAGCTATGGATGTGCGCAATTTTTACGGAGGAGATTTGCAGGGAGTGCTCGACAAGATGGATTATCTTGAGAGCCTTGGGATAGATGCAATTTATTTCAATCCGCTTTTTGTATCGCCGTCTAACCACAAGTACGATATTCAGGATTATGATTATATAGACCCTCATTTTGGCGTAATTGTAAATGACGGCGGGGAATCTTTGCCGGAGAATGCAAGGAGCAATGAAAATGCCACGAAATATAAGAAGAGAGTTACCGATTATGCCAACCTTGAGGCAAGTAATGAATTTTTTGCAAAGCTCGTTGAGGAGGCGCACAGAAGAAATATCAAAGTAATCATAGACGGAGTGTTTAATCATTGCGGTTCCTTCAACAAGTGGCTTGATAAGGAAAGAATATATGAGGGAAGCGAGGGCTTTGACAAGGGAGCTTACGTCGACAAGGAAAGTCCTTTCCACGATTTCTTTAAGTTCCAGGACGACTATGCGTGGCCGTACAACAATTCGTATCTCGGCTGGTGGGGTCATGATACTCTTCCGAAGCTCAACTACGAGGGTTCAAAGAAGCTTGAGGATTATATTTTAGGCATAGCGAAGAAATGGGTGTCACCTCCGTACAATGTGGATGGATGGAGGCTTGACGTTGCGGCTGACCTTGGTTTTTCACAGGAGTACAACCATATATTCTGGCGGAAGTTCAGGAATGCAGTCAAGGAGGCTAACCCTGACGCTATTATACTCGCCGAGAACTACGGGGATTCATACAGCTGGCTCCAGGGAGACCAGTGGGATACCATCATGAACTATGATGCCTTTATGGAGCCTGTGACTTATTTCCTTACGGGAATGGAGAAACACAGCGATTCAAGCAATGACGCACTCAGAGGAAATCCTAACTATTTCATATCACATATGAGGCATAACATGGCAAGACTTGGCGGTCAGCCTATGAGAATTTCAATGAATGAGCTTTCAAACCATGACCACTCAAGATTTTTGACCAGAACCAACAGGGTTATAGGACGAACAGCGAGCAAGGGTGCTGAGGCTGCTAACTACGGAGTGAATAAAGGGATATTCATGGAGGCTGTGGTTATGCAGATGACATGGCCCGGAGCTCCTACGATATATTACGGTGACGAAGCCGGAGTCTGCGGCTGGACTGACCCGGATAACAGAAGAACTTATCCGTGGGGACATGAGGATACACAGCTTATTGAGTTTCATAAGGATATAGTAAGGATTCACAAGGAGAATCCTGCACTTATACGTGGTTCACACAAGAATATATATGCTGATTATAATATTCTTGCGTATGCGCGTTTTTACAATGACAACAGTGTTATTGTAATTATCAACAACAATGATGGTGAGCGTGAGATAAGCGTGGATGCATGGCAGGCTGAGGTTCTTGACGGAGATTACATGGAGCAGGTTATGTTCACGATGAGAGACGGACATTCCTGTGATGTTGTGCGCCATGAAGTGCCAAGCGGTATTCTCACAGTCAAGCTGCCTGAGTACTCGTCGGCTGTTTTCGTGAAGAGGAGAGGAAATAAGTAGATATGCCTTCAGAGAACGTAAATAAGAAATTATTAAATCTGGACATAATCCGTGCCGTCGCCGCTATTATGATTGTGCTGGTACATCTTGAGCTGTTTGGCTGGGGTGGACACGGTGTTGAGTTGTTTCTTCTTCTGACAGGGTACACGGCATTTTTGTCGATAGACAGACACAAGGATATTTCGCCGCTTTCGTATTACAGGAGAAGACTTGCGAGAATTCTGCCAAGCTACTACGGTGTGGTTTTAATATACTTTTTTATCTATCTTGCAGTGCTGGGAGAGAGATACCCTGCTAAACAGGTAGTGGTCAGTCTCATCAAGTATTTTACACTGACGACGACATTCTTTCCGCGTGATTTGATTTTCTGGTTTTATCTTGGAACTACGGGAACGATTGTCACAATCATGTTATTTTATATAATTGCACCTTTTTTGTACAAGCTCATCAATAACTTCAAGCGTTCGGTTATTGCACTCTTTATCGCTTTTGCCGTCTGTCAGGTGTGGGTACATTTCTTAGGCCGGCTATATGCCGGAACGGAGTATGCCGGACGACATCCCGCATACTTCATATATCTGTGCTTCTTCGGCGTGGCTGCATATTTTGCGGTAAAAGAAAAAAGGATATTTGAGTATATTGCGGTACTGATGGTTATGGGGGTCGGATTTCTCATACTGGATGTAAGCAACACAAAGCTTTACTGGATTATAATGTTCACGACACTTCTTCTTGTGACGATGGATATTGAGGATTGGATTCCGGATAACAGGCTGAGCAGAGGTGCGGTGACGGTGGTGAGATTTATCTCGAAGTATTCATACGCACTCTATCTTGGCCATCCGATAGGAATACTTATCATGAAGAGCATTTTTGACCCGGATACGACAACTATGCCTATTGTGCTTTACAGAATCGTGGAGGTTGGTCTTTTTGCAGTGATGACGGCAGTTGTGTATTTTGCGTTTGAGAAGCCGGCGGCAAAGCTGTTCGGAAGCGGAAAAAAGACTTCGGTTAAAGACAAAGCAGTTAAGCAGTGACATGGAGGAATAATACATGCTTTTTAATTCACTCAGCTTTGCCGTGTTTATGACGGTAGTGTTTTTGATATATTGGCTCGTGCCTGTAAAATACAGATATATGGTTGTGCTTGCTGCCAACTGTTATTTTTACCTGGGATTCGGTGTGGGCAGTTTTCTGCTGTTGTGTGCGGTGAGTGTTGTGACATATATAGGTGCCTTTTTCATGGAAAAGAGTGATGGGGGCTTAAGAAAGATATGCTTCGGTGTGCCGTTTGCGGTATCGCTGGGGCTTCTTTTGGTGTTTAAGTATTTTAATTTTGCGGGGCAGATATTGTCGGACACGCTTGGAATATTTGGTATCGGCTTTACACCTGCTGTTTTGAAAATTGCAGCTCCCATAGGAATATCCTTCTACACCTTCAAGGTCATAAGCTACATGGTTGAGGTGTACAGGGGAAAGCTTCCGGCGCAGCGCAATTTTGCAAAATATGCCGTGTATGTGAGCTTCTTTCCACAGATAGCATCGGGACCGATTGAGAGACCGGCTCCATTTTTTGCAGGGCTTGAGAGGGAGAACGTATTCTCATATGATAAGGCTTCAAATGCAGTGAAGCTTATGGCGGTCGGGTTCTTCAAGAAAATGATAGTTGCGGATCTGCTGTCGGGGTATGTCACAAAGGTATTTTCAAATGTAAATGCGTATGACGGCTTTGCACTCATGGCGGCAGCGTTTCTGTTTTCAATACAGATTTACTGTGATTTTGCGGGATATTCGGATATTGCCAATGGCGCAGCACAGCTTCTCGGCTATGACGGTGCAAGGAATTTTGAGTATCCGTACTTTTCCTCCTCCGTCAAGGAGTTCTGGGGTAGATGGCATATTTCACTGTCTACATGGTTCCGTGATTATATCTATATTCCGCTCGGAGGAAGCCGTGTGGGAAGCTTAAGATATGCATGCAATATCATGATTACCTTTATTGTCAGCGGACTGTGGCATGGGGCTAATCTCACATTCATCGTGTGGGGGGCACTTCATGGTGCCGTTCAGGTATTTGAGACCTTTGCACACAATGCGTGGGCGAAGCTTCATGGACGTGATCCGAAGGATAAGTCGTACAGAAAAAAGGGTGTGGCGCGCATAGCCGGAATTGTGTTCGTGTTTATTTTTGCCACTGTGGCATGGGTATTCTTCGAGGCCGGAAGCGTCGGAGATGCGATGTATGTGCTCACGAATATGTGGCATGGAATTACATCACCGGCTGCGTATGTCAAGGGCGGTCTTCAGTCGATTGGAATTAACAGCGGCATGATGCTTCATCTTGTACTCGTAATCGGAATGATGTTTGCATATGATTTGACTGCTTATATTGCAGCGGAGCATGGAGGCTCGGCGTTTACATGGTTAAAGAGACTTCCGAAGCCGGTGCGGTGGATTATATATATTCTGGTCGTGGATCTTATGGTGATATGGTTCATGCAGTATGGGGCGGATAGTAGTTCGTTTGTGTACTTTGAGTTCTGATAATGGGAAATTAAGACCTTGAGCGTATATGCGATTATATTCACGCATAGAAGCTCCGTTGTATGAAGCAAGATGTTCTGTGAACAGAGTTGCAAGAACATCTACGCTTCTTCCAAAAATCGCGCAATGTGTGAATATAATCTGCTTATACACGGTAAAGTTTTGAATTAGTGTTTGGACAGTTATATAAGAAATGCAGCAGACAAGCTTTAATGATAGTAAGTCATAGGCAATACTAAGTGAAATAAAATTTTAGCTGAAATTGATAAGGAAGAGTATGAAGGAAAAGAAATCAGGTTTTGTGAAGTTTATAGTAACTGTGGTGGTTTTTGTGGTTCTTGTCGTGGTGTCGCTTGGCGGTTATTTTGCGGTTCAGTATATTAAGGGTAAGAACAGTCCGTCGAGCTTTGGCCCGGAGCTGTATTACGCGCTTGACCTCGCCGAGAAAAAGACGGAGTATACGAAGGTCATAATCGGCGACAGTGTGGCACGTCTTATTTTTTCACCGGATTATCAGGATGAGACCGATGAGGTGTGCTATCTTGCAACCAATCAGGCGATAACGGTGCTTGGCAATTACATTCTGCTCAGCCGTTATCTTGAAAACAATCCTCAGACAGAGGAGGTGTACTACATTGTAAGACCACAGAGCCTTGCAAATCCGTTGTGGTTTAACTTTTCGTTCCAGTATTTTATTGTCCCTTTTTATAATGACACATATAAGCAGTATATAGATGATGACACAAGAGGGTATATAGAGGACAGATTCGGAAAGCTGTATGCGACTAACGATATTGTGAAGAGCTTTGTTGAAAATAATGCGTACTACATGGATGTGTACCTCAACAATGTGCTTGAACAGCAGCTTGAGGTTCGTGATGAGAAGCACTTGAGCGACCTCACGATAAAGTATCTTCCTGAGATAAAAGAGCTATGTGACAGCTACGGAGTCAAGCTTAAGGTGATGGCAGCACCGCTCCCTGACACGGAGGATAATCATGACTGGGCAGAGTTCTCGCAGCAGATTGCAGATAACGGATTGTCAGACCTGCTTGGAGACTACATTGAAGGCATAGATTATTATCCTGAGAGTGCATTCGGGGACGAGGCACATTTTACGGAGCGGTATCTTGAGGAGAATAGGGCGGAGATAATTAAAAAACTGTTTGATTAAGCTAAATTAGCTAAATTTAATTTACTCATTTACTTAAATATAATATAATACCCATAACAACGATTGTGATTCGGAGGAGGTTGTTATGGGTATTTTTTTTGATGAGCAGACATGCTCATTTAAGCTTGACACGAAGACAAGCAGCTATGTGATATCGGTGGTTGATGATGAGGGCTTTGTGGGTCATGCGTATTATGGGGATAAGATAAGTGACACGGATGTGAGGTATCTTTTGAGAACGGATGAGAATCCATTTGTGCCGTCGAAGAATAACAGGGAGAGGGGGTCTTTCTTCGATGCGTTCCCGACGGAGTATCCGGGAAACAATGTGGGTGATTACAGAGAGGGTGCCATAGCGGTTCGATGTGAGGACAACAGCCGTGCAGTGAGTCTTATGTATACCGGACACAGAATCTATGAGGGTAAGCCTGAGCTTAAGGGACTTCCCGCTACATTTGCCGGATATGGAAAGTATGGCGAAGGCGGGCAGGGAAACAGTATACGGGAAGGCAGTGTACAGGGCGGCAGTGATGATACAGGGGTATACACACTGGAAATCGACATGGCTGATTCATGCATCGGGCTTGCGGCGACGCTTATTTACAGTGTGTTTCCTGAACAGGATGTGATAACAAGAAGTGTCCGCCTTAAGAATAATTCGGATAAAAATATTTTTGTGACAAAGGTTATGTCCGCATCACTCGATATTCCGGACGAGGGATATGAGCTTCTTTCACTTCACGGCTCATGGGCGAGAGAGAGAAAGATTGAACTGCGAAAGATAGGCTTCGGAAAGCAGAGTGTCGGCTCAATCAAGGGTAAGTCATCACATCAGGAGCATCCTTTTATCGCGCTTGTGGACAACGGACTTTCGCAGGACAGAGGACATGTGTACGGATTCTCGTTTGTATATTCGGGAAATTTTATTGCTCAGGCTGAGAAAAACCAGTTCGACAGCATAAGGGTTCTCATGGGAATTCATCCTGATAATTTTGAGTGGAAGCTTGAGCCTGGTGAGGAGTTTCAGACACCTGAGGTCGTGATGGCATATTCGGCATCGGGACTGGGAACTATGACAAGAAATCTTCACGACCTGTACAGGGAGCATCTTATCAGAAGCCCTTACAAGGATAAGAAGCGCCCGATACTCATAAACAACTGGGAGGCTACATATTTTAACTTTGACACGGATAAGCTCATAGCCATCGCGCGCGAGGCAAAGAAGAGCGGGATTGAGATGCTTGTTATGGATGACGGGTGGTTCGGTCACAGAAATGACGACAGCACAAGTCTTGGTGACTGGTATGTCAACGAGGATAAGCTTAAAGGCGGATTAAAATACCTTGTCGATGAGGTGAATAAAATCGGTCTTAAATTCGGAATATGGTTCGAGCCGGAGATGATTTCACCTGAATCAAAGCTCTATGCGGAGCACCCTGACTGGGCGATTGCAATACCGGGGCGTGAGGCATGCCGTTCAAGAAATCAGTATGTGCTTGACTTGTCAAGACCTGAGGTTGTGGATTACTGCTACGAAGCTGTTGCGGGAATACTCCGCAGTGCAAATATTGAGTACGTGAAGTGGGATATGAACCGCGAGCACACGGATTTGCACAGCAATTACCTTCCGATTGACAGGCAGGGCGAGCTTGAACACAGATATATGCTTGCCGTGTACGAGCTTCAGGAAAGGCTTATGAAGGAATTTCCTAATCTTCTGATTGAGAACTGTTCGGGCGGAGGCGCACGTTTTGACGCGGGAATGCTCTACTACAGCCCGCAGATATGGTGCTCGGATGACACGGATGCAATCGAGAGGCTTGCAATTCAGGAGGGAACGGCACTCATATATCCGCTCTCAGCGATAGGGGCGCATGTGTCTGACTGCCCTAACCACACGGTCGGCAGGGTGACACCGTTCAAGACCAGAGGGGATGTGGCTCTGTGCGGAACCTTCGGGTATGAGCTTGACATCACAAAGATACCGCAGGAGGACAGGGACGCGATACCGGGACAGATAGCGACCTGCCACAAGTACAATGACCTTGTGCGGAACGGAGATTATTACAGGCTTGCCTCCTATCAGGAGAACAACCTCTATGACTGCTACATGATTGTGGCAAAGGACAAATCCGAGGCACTTTTAACTTATGTTCAGGTGCTCAACAGACCTAACTTCAAGAGCAGAATAGTAAAGCTTGACGGGCTCGCACCTGATAAGGAATACAGGATATTGTATGAAGGAACCGGCAATGAGGGCGGCACCGGAGGCGATAATGGTGAAAATCAGGCTCCGGTGCTTCACGGTGACACACTTATGAGTGCCGGACTTAAAATTCCTAATATGTGGGGGGATTTTAAGAGCACATTGGTATATCTTGCAGCAAAATAATTGTAAAAGAGATTAGTCAAACATGTTTGGCTTTGCATGCGGTTCAAGCAAATAAATTAAAACGTGTTTTGGCGTATTATGGTTTCAGTTAACATAAGGAGGTACTCAGGTGAAAAAATCAGTGCGGCTTGCAGATATCGGTGCACAGCTCGGAGTGAGCACAGTCACTGTCTCGAAAGCACTTTCCGGACAGAAGGGCGTGAGTGACACACTGCGAAAGCAGATTGTAGAGCTTGCCGACAGCTTGGGCTATATGCCACCGTCGAAGGAGCCGAGACAGGCGAAGAACCGCAGCTATACACTGGGGGTGCTCGTCGGAGACAGATATATCGATAAATATGACTCATTTTATCTGGAAATGTACAAGCAAATCACGGGAAGAGCGATGGCGCGGGAATGCTTTGTGGTCATGGAACCTGTTGATGTTGAGTCAGAGAAGAAGCACATAATGCCGAAGCTTGTGACAGACAACCGTGTGGACGGGATAATCGTCATGGGGAGGCTCAGTTGGGGATATCTTGAATTCCTCAATGAGAACTGCAGCCTTCCTATGATATATCTTGATTTCTGTGACAACAAAAAGGAAGCGGATGCCGTTATATCCGACAGCTATTATGGAGCGTACAGGCTGACGAACTATCTTTTTGAGATGGGTCATAAAAGGATTGGCTATCTTGGAACCGTGCTCGCGACAGGCTCGATAACGGACAGATATATGGGGTATCTCAGGGCGATGATGGAGCATGGCTGTGAGGTCAGACCAGAGTGGATAATCGATGACAGGGAGAAAGAACAGGGAAGCATTGATGCAGAGAGTTATATAAGGCTTCCAAAAGAACTGCCTACAGCCTTTGTGTGCAACTGCGACCTTGCCGCGAGCTTTCTCATAAAGAAGCTTGAGGCGGAGGGGCTTAAGGTTCCTCAGGATATATCCGTGGTGGGTTACGACAATTATATCTACCCGGGAATGTGCGATGTGGAGATAACCACCTACGAGGTTGACATTAAGGAGATGGCAAGACGTGCGGTTCACACGCTCATCAAAAAGATTTCGGGCGAGGATTACAGGCACCGAGTGTATATCGTGGAAGGGCAGCTCGTGATTAAAGGCAGTGTGGAAGATATAGGAAATCGCGTAGCTAAGAATTAAAAGTGTCTAAGAAGATATATAATAGGCAATTGCGAAACGCTATTTTAAAGATAAACAGTTGTGCAAATTTAACAAATTCGCAAGCAGGTACTTTACAGCCGTCG
>ENA-OPSJ01000079-OPSJ01000079.1-human-gut-metagenome-genome-assembly--contig:-NODE-79-length-79398-cov-3.158829_pt1 | contig 79398 bp, 62 predicted proteins | sample MGYA00241801_ERZ501893 | MGnify/ENA primary metagenome ERZ501893 (study PRJEB25962, sample SAMEA2042219) | human gut metagenome | biome: human gut; feature: human-associated habitat; material: faeces...
GTTCCCTCAATTCTTGTGTTATACTCATCAAGTAGGCTTACCTGCGTGTATTTAGAGAGGAATGGAGAAACATATGTTATTCGGAAAAAAGAAAAATGAAACAGCAGAGGAAAGAGGAATCGGTTCCGCAATAGAGCTTGGTGAAAGAATAGAGATATTTGATTCATATGGCAGAAAGGCCAGTATGTTAAAGACGGACTGGGCGGAGAAGCTTCTGCCGGCCAGATTAAAGGAATGCTGGGACAATGCGGATCGTCTGTACGCGGAGATCATCTTTAATGTAGATAATAATATGGCATACGAGGTTACAGAGGCGGCGGAGCATCTGGCTGAGCTGGAGCCCGGGAAAGAGAGAGCAGCGATCGTGCTTTCCATTGTATACAGAAAGCAGGAGCGCTTTGAAAGTGCCAAAACAGTGCTGGAGGACTTCATACAGGAGCACGGCAGGTCGGGCGCGCTTCTTGTCAATCTTGCCAGAGTCTATGAAGCACAGGATGATATCAAGAAAGCACAAAATACCTTGTGGGAAGGGCTTACGCTTGATCCGAATCAGGATAACGGGCTTTCCTGGTGGCTGTTTACCCAGCGGGAAGATGGCGACAAGGAGAAGTATCTGCGCGCGCTGAAGGCAGCAGGACAGCTTCCGGGCGCATATCTGCCACAGCTTTATCAGGCACGTTTTTATCTGGAAGAAAATCAGGTCAGAGATGCCCTGAATATTTATAAAGAAGTACTGGCAGCAGATGCGGACAAGCGTCAGGTTCTGCCGATGATCTCCGGAGATCTCGGTAAATTCAGCCTGCTCAAGGCAATGGTCACACTGATCGCGCCTGTGTATGATCTGGATGAGCATGATGCCCGAACCGGTCTGAACCTTGTGCAGGCATATCTGGGACTGGGCGAGCTGGAAGAGGGCGAAAAGCTGCTTGGCAGATTGTTCCGTCTGGAACGTGCAGATCTGAAGCAGCCGCTTTTGGAGATTTCAGCCCGTTTTGATAAAGAAAAGAGACAGAAGATTGTGGAACAGCAGCAGACCGCCGACAAAAAGGTGGAAATCCTTGGCATTGAGAAGCCGATCTTCTACTTTGGCATGAAAGAAGGTACTTTCCCGGAAGTAGACAAGACAGGAAAGAAAAAGATCGGTATTTTATCTTATACCAATAAGAAGGAATCTGTTGTGGAAAGACGCGCGGAAGCAGAAAACGAAGCAAGCAGACTGACAAAGAGCGTTCCGCTTTTTATCAGTGAAGCATTGTATTTCTATTCCGATTTTTCACCGATCGTATATATTCCGGTCATCAACCAGATTGGTGCGGTACTGCCCGGTACAGAATGGGATCAGGCATTTTTGGAAAGAATGGTTAAGCAGCATGACCTTGCTATGCTGATCACAGGTGATATCCAGGTTACAAAGGATAATAGAGGATATGCGATCCATACGAAGATCGTCCATGCGGATGGCAGCACCCATAAAGATGAGACGGTTCTGACAAAGGGAGAGGATATTATGAGCCTGCTCAGTCGTATGTATCTGCATGCCACCGGATCGGCTCTGCATGATGCAGCAGAATTAAGCGGCTTTTACCAGCTTCCGAAAGTAGAGCTTTCCATGCAGTATCTGACAGCACTTGCACAGTCCCTGACACAGACCATGGTACAGATGCGTACCGTACCGTTTTCACATTTATGGGGTGAGCGTAATATCATCAACTGGTTTATGAACATTGCGCTTGCCGATCAAAAATACTTTATGATGAAGCTGCTCTTTTTACAGAGTCTGATCCGCAGCCGTGCGTATGGTTCCGATGTGTATCTGGAATATACAAATGTTGCCAAAAAGATTCTGGCAGACACGGAAAAGCAGGCAGCAGAAATGGGCGAGACGGCGCAGCATATAGTAGATGCTTTGGAATCTATGCTTGTTATAGAGTAAACCTATAGCAGATTCTAAAAATGTGCAATAACCAAAAGCATTGACAAAAAAGCACAGAGCGGATATACTCCTATTATTCCGATAGGAAATAACGAAACTAAACGGAAACAGGAGGAGAAAATTATGAAAAAGTTAACAGCATTATTACTGACAGGAGCACTTGCGATCAGCGTGCTGACCGGATGCGGTAATACAACAGACACAAAGGATCAGGCAGCTACAGACGCAGCAACGGATGCAACAGATGAAGCTACAGACGCAGCAGATGCTTCCGATGCAACAGATGCTTCCGATGCAGAAGCTACTGACGAAGCAAGCGATGCAGCAGTAGAAAGCAAAGGCACTATCACAGTAGCAGCATCCGCTACACCACATGCAGAGATCTTAGAGGAAGCAAAGCCGATCTTAGCAGAGCAGGGATGGGATCTTGAAGTAACAGTATTTGATGATTATGTTCAGCCGAACCTTGTAGTAGAAAGCGGCGAGTTTGATGCAAACTACTTCCAGCATATCCCATATCTGGATGATTTCAATGCAGAGCAGGGAACACACCTCGTAAATGCAGGCGGTATCCACTACGAGCCATTCGGTATCTATCCGGGAACAAAGTCAAGTCTTGATGATCTGGCTGACGGCGATGTGATCGCAGTTCCTAACGACACAACAAACGAAGCAAGAGCACTGCTTCTTCTGGAAGCAAACGGTGTGATCACATTAAAGGATGGCGCAGGTCTTGCAGCTACAGTAAATGACATTGCAGAAAATCCAAAGAATGTAGAGATCAAAGAGCTGGAAGCAGCACAGGTTTCCAGAGTAAAAGACGAAGTTGCATTCGTCGTATTAAACGGTAACTATGCACTGCAGGCAGGTTTCTCAGTAGCAAAGGATTCTATCGCATATGAGACATCTGATTCTGAAGCTGCTAAGACATATGTAAATGTTATCGCAGTCAAAGAAGGAAATGAAAACAATGATGCGATCAAAGCTTTGGTAGATGTACTGAAATCTGATGAGATCAAACAGTTCATCAATGACAAGTATGATGGTGCAGTTATTCCGTTTGAAGAATAAGAAATAAAATAATGATAAGGCCTCCGGTCATTTGGAACGCTATGCGCTATGACCGGAGGTATCTGTATTTTAACAGAAAGATTGAGGAAGATGTATGGAACCAATCATTGAACTTACGCATGTAAGCAAAACCTTTCATGCACAAAACGGAGAAGTAGAAGCTCTGAGGGATATCAGCCTTTCCATTGAAAAGGGTGATATTTTTGGCATTATCGGATTATCCGGCGCAGGAAAAAGTACACTGGTACGTTGTTTGAATCTGCTGGAAAAACCGACGGACGGAGAAGTTGTCGTAAACGGAAACAGTCTGATGTCTCTTTCCAATAAGCAGCTTCGCAAAGAAAGACAGCGGATCGGTATGATCTTTCAGCATTTCAACCTGCTGATGCAGAGAACCGTTCTCGATAATATCTGTTTTCCGCTTGAAATTGCCGGTGTTAAGAAGAGTGAAGCAAGAAAAAGAGCGTTGGAGCTTTTAGAGGTCGTTGATCTGTCTGAAAAGGCAAAGGCATATCCGGCGCAGCTTTCCGGCGGACAGAAGCAGCGTGTGGCGATCGCGAGAGTGCTTGCGACAGATCCTGAGATTTTGCTGTGTGACGAGGCGACCAGTGCGTTGGATCCGCAGACTACAAAGTCTATTTTATCGCTTTTGAAGGAAATCAATGAGAAGCGTGGTATTACGATCGTGGTTATCACACATGAAATGGCTGTTGTGCAGGAGATCTGCTCTCATGTCGCAGTGCTTGACCACGGTAATCTGATGGAAACAGGTACTGTAGAAGATCTGTTCCGTAAGCCGAAGACAGATGCGGCAAAACGGCTGGTGCTTTCCGGCTTTGCGCATATCGGAGAGATGAAGGGCGACAGAAAGGTGCGTGTTACATTCGACGGACATACCGCTTTTGAGCCGATCATCGGCAATATCATTCTGGAATACAAGACACCGATCAATATTCTGTATGCAGATACAAAGACGATCAATGGCAATGCAGAGGGCGAAATGATCCTGCAGCTTCCGCAGAATGGGGAGATCGCAGATAAGATCGTGACATATTTCAAAGAGAAAAATTTAGGTGTTGAGGAGGTAGACGATTATGCTAGATAGTACAACGATCCATATGCTTGTGGAAGGTACAGGCGCAACACTTTACATGACACTGCTCTCCACCTTTTTCGGATATGTACTCGGACTTCCGATCGGTATTATACTGACGATCACAGACAAGGAGGGTATCAAACCGAATGCGGTAGTATACAAGATCCTTGATTTTATCGTAAATATACTGCGTAGTATTCCGTTCCTGATCCTGCTGATCCTGCTCATTCCGGTCACGAGATTTATTGTCGGCAAGAGCTATGGCGTGGCAGCAACGGTTGTACCGCTTGTTTTTGCAGCAGCTCCTTTTATCGGCCGTATGGTGGAATCTTCCTTAAAGGAAGTGGACAAGGGCGTGATCGAAGCCGCACAGAGTATGGGTGCAGGCACTATGACGATCATCTGGAAGGTGCTTCTGGCAGAGGCCCGTACCTCCCTTCTCGTCGGTCTGACGATCGCGATCGGAACGATCCTCGGTTACTCCGCAATGGCAGGTGTTGTCGGTGGCGGCGGACTTGGTGATATTGCGATCCGCTACGGTTATTACCGTTACCAGACAGACATCATGCTCGTTACGATCGTCATTCTGGTTCTGCTCGTACAGATTTTGCAGGGAATCGGTATGATGGTATCCAAGAAGCTGGACAGAAGACAGCACTAAGCACTAAAATAAACATGAAATCATAAAACAAGAAAGCACTGGAGTAAGGAACCTCAGCTCATGAAAATCGTCTCTGACGATGAGCTGAGGCTGCATAATGTTTCGTTTCACGAAGCATTATCTTACTCCGGTGCTTTCATACTTTCTACCATAGAAACCTTTTTCAGAGATCGTCCGATCACGAGGCTCACAATGATACTGAACAGAAGCGTCAACAGGACTGCATACAGGAAGCTGACCGGGCGGAGGCTCCTGCCAAACATGACCGCATCGACCTCAACGGTCGTAATGACAAACTTATGCAGGGCAATACCGCCGAAAATACCGAAGAAGATACCGATTCCTGTCAGGGCATAGCTTTCCCGGTTGACGTAGCTGTCCACTTCGCGGTCATAGAAGCCGAGTACTTTGATCGTGGCGATCTCTTTGACACGTTCCGCCACATTGATATTGGACAGATTGTACAGTACAACAAAGGCAAGCCCTGCAGCACAGACAATGATAAGGACAACAACCGCATCAATGGAATTGAGCATATTCAGTACCTGCTTTACGTTATCGGCTGTAAAGGTCAGGCTGGCAACATGATCATTGTCAAGAAGCACAGCGGAAACCTGATCCCGCACAGTCTGGCTGTCATCCGGCATTTTGCTGAGGGCAGCGTTGTAAACCGGTGCTTTTTGAAAGCCTGCTTCATAGGTAGCAGCACTCATATAGACATAGTTGCTGACATAATGCTCACAGACACCGGTTACGGTAAAGGAGGCTTTTTCCTCGTCCTCATTTTGCAGTGTGATACTGTCGCCTGCCTGAATGCCCAGTGTTTTTGCCAGCTTTTCCGTTATGATGATGCCGTCCTCCTGCAGTGGCGTGGCCTTGCGGGAAACACGTTCATGCAGATCCACAAAGCTTCCAAATGAAGAAAGATCCTTCGGAATCATTAGATAAACATCCGCCTCACTGTTCTTTATTTCCTGTCTGGTTGACTGGATCGAAACAGCAAGAGAATCAGAAAAAACAGACGGATTGTCAAATAAATATTCCTGTACGGCGCCTTGCGTGAGGGCATCCTCTTCCGTGACGACCGTCATCAGATCGTAATGGAAAATATCTTCATACTGCTTGGTAATGATCGCATTGAGCGAATCGGAAATACCGAAGCCGGCGATCAGCAGGGAGGTACAGCCTGCAACACCGATCACGGTCATCCAGAAACGTTTTTTATAGCGGAACAGATTACGACAGGTCACCTTCCAGGAGAACGGGAAGTGACGCCACAGTGGGGTGATCCGTTCCAGCAGGATCCGTTTTCCTGCCTTGGGTGCACGGGGCAGCATCAAAGCAGCAGGTGTTTCGGAGAGAGAGCTGCGACAGGTCAGTGCTGTTACAAGCAGGGAAAGCACGGTCAGTGTTCCGCCGGAGAAGAGTGCCTGGGAAAGCCGCCATGGGGTCGCGATGGCAGGCATATAATACATCATTTCATAAGCAGACCAGATAATGCTCGGGAATGCTTTAAATCCGACCGCAAGACCGACGAGCGTTCCGGAAACGGAAGCTGCGAGTGCATAAAGAATATACTTTTGCATGATCGTTTTGGCAGAGTAACCGAGCGCTTTCATTGTTCCGATCTGTAAACGTTCTTCTTCTACCATACGTGTCATGGTCGTGGAAACGACAAGGGCAGCCACTAGGAAAAAGAAGATCGGGAAAACGGTCGTAATGGCATTCAGCTTGTCAATGTTGGCGGTAAAGGAAGAGTAGCTGATATTTTTATCTCTGCCCCAGATATACCATTTGGGCATTTCCAGTGTATCCAGATCTGCCTGGCCGTCTTCTATCTCCTGTCTGGCATCTGCCAGCTTTTCATCTGCCTCTTTTTTTGCATCTTCATAAGAAATTTTACCATCAGCTAACTTCTGGGCATTTTCCGCAATCGTTGCTTTGGCGTCATCCAGCCTGCTTCTGGCATCCTCCAGTGAGGATTTTGCATCGGAGATCTGGGAAAGTCCGTCTGTCAGCTCTGTCTGTCTGCCGGACAGGGTTGCCCAGCTTCCCGCCAGCATGGCTTTTGCGCTGCTGAGTTGTTTCTTACCGTTTTCAAGTTGCTTTTTACCGTCTTCATACTGTTTCTGCCCTTTTTGGAGCTTTTGTCTGGCTTTGGAAAGTTCTTCTTTGCTGTCTGCCAGCAGCTTTTTGTTTTCTTCCAGCTTGGCAGCATTTGCATCATAAGTACTCTGTCCTGCTGTAATAGATTCTCTGGCACTGTAGAGCTGGGAGATCGCAGGCAGAAGCTGGCTGATCCCCTGTTCCAGATAAGCAGCCTCTGCGGAATTGGCGGAAACTGTCGGAAGAGAAACACCGTATTCTGCCATATCCTGTAAAAAGGCGGTAGTTGTCTGCGGCGCACCATAGCCTTTGTCACTTAAAAAAGCAAGAAAACCATCCAGTCCGTCCGCTGTCATAGAGGGCAGAAGAGAAGTCATGCCCTGTGCGCAGCCTGCAAGCCCGGACTGATAGCTTTCTTTTGCGGTATCCAGCTGCTTTTTGGCAGCGTCCAGCTGCACCTGTCCGTCGTCTAACTGCTTTTTGCCGCTCTGATAGGCGTTCATGCCATTGTCATATTGTGCCTGTCCTTTGTCCAGCTCTGTTTTGGCTGCATTTAATTTGGCTTCGTTTTGCTCTAGGAGTGTTTCGTTATTGCTGATCCTGGCATCTGCTTCCTGCAGCTTTCTTCTGGCATCGCCAAGCTGTATTTCGCCATCTGCCAGCTTCTGCTCATTTTCGGCGATCTGTGAAAGCGCATCCGCATAATCGGCCTCGCCCTGTTCATATTCGGTCTGCCCGTCCGCCAGCTCTTTTTCACCGTCTGTGAGCTCTGCTTTGGCATCCGAAAGCTTCTGATCGGCTTCTTCTTTTGCTTCATAATAGGAATCCCAGGCATCATCGATCTTCTGCTGTGCCTCATCGTAAATCTCGTCATATCTTGTCTGGCAACGCAGCTCCTGTATTGCTTCAATTTTGTTTTTTACAGTATCAACGAGCGGATCGTAATCATCTCCCAGACTGTTGGCAGCGAGAGCACCGTCCACGGTTAAGTAAATTTCTGTATAGGCTGTAAAAGCGTAATCTTCAGGCAGCAGATACATGAGAAGATTGACCCGTCCGTTTCCCACACTGGCAGGCTCTCTTTCAAAGCTGAAGTAGTTGGCACTGTGGACAATTCCGACAACCTCATACTCGGTTGTGGATAACTTACTGTCCAGATCCTCGTTTTCCGGACTGATCACCAGTTTGGAACCGATCGGATAAGCGGACGCCATATCGTTAGCCCCCGCTTCCACGACACACTCGCCCGATTTTTCCGGCATATGACCGTCAACGAGGAAAAGCTTGTTGATGGTATCCTGCGCATTCGTTGCGGTGTTGCCGTCTGTCGACAGGGAGGATGTGCTTTTTTCTGTCTCTTCTTTACCGGTAGTTATTGGCAGTGAATGTGCTCTTGCCACGACGGTATCGTCTCCGGTCTGTACAAGAAGATCCGCGTTGTAGGCGGGCTGGACGTCTTTGACGCCATCTATGGCAGACAGGGCAGAGACATCGTCATCGGTCAGACCGAGTGTGGAAACGATGCGGATATCATAAAAGTTGGCATCGTCCATATATGCCTCCATAGATTCCTTCATGTCGACCGGTGTTGCATTCAGACCGGCAAGAAAGCCGACACCAAGTGCAATGATGGAAAAAATGGCGATAAATCTGCTTTTCGTATGCTTAAAGGTTCGTCTTATATTTTTGCGGTAGCTTCGGGTCATTTTTATCTTATCCTTTCAAGAAAACTGTTACCATTCAATCTCTTCTACCGGTGTAGGATGTTCATTCAGTTTCTCCTCGACAACCTTTCCGCTGCCGATGCGGATCACGCGGTCAGCCATGGCGGCAAGTGCGCTGTTGTGGGTGATGACGATAACGGTACGTCCCTGTTTTCTGCATGTCTGCTGTAAAAGGGCAAGCACCTGTTTGCCTGTTTTATAATCAAGTGCACCTGTCGGCTCATCGCAGAGCAGGATCTTTGGATTTTTTGCAAGCGCTCTGGCAATCGAAACACGCTGCTGTTCCCCGCCGGAAAGCTGGGCAGGAAAGTTGTTTTTCCGGTCGGAAAGACCGACTTCGGCAAGAACGGTATCTGCATCAAGAGGATCCTTACAGATCTCGGAAGCAAGCTCTACATTTTCTCTGGCGGTCAGGTTCTGTACCAGATTGTAAAACTGGAATACAAAGCCGACGTCGTAGCGGCGATAAGTTGTCAGCCGCTTACTGTCAAAGGAGCTGACACACTCTCCGTCCAGAAGGATCGTGCCTTCATCGCACGTATCCATTCCGCCGAGCATGTTTAAAACGGTCGTTTTTCCCGCACCGGAAGGCCCTAATATCACGCAGAATTCTCCTTTTTCGATCGTAAAGGAAATGTGATCCGAGGCGGCAAAGCGGGTATCGCCGACCTGGTAATATTTACAGACATTCTGAAATTGTACAAAAGGTGTTTTTTGTTCCATGGGGACCTCCTGACGCTTCGCTTTTATGCTCATAATGAGAATTACGTGATATCATACGGATTGTTCCGTGCTTCGCACTCTCACAATCCTGCCCAACATTCGCATAACGCAAAGCTGACGCTTCGCTTTTATGCTCATATTTGGGCGGGTCAGGAAGTCAGGAAACCACTCCTGTGCAAGCACATCGTGGTTTCTGACCTCTGACCCTGATATCACTAATATTATATCATCATATATATGCATTTTTTGTAAAAATTTCGTGAAATATGATATCCGGAATATGGTATCTTGCGCCGGATAGGAGTAGAATGGTAAAATAATGTGGACATAAATCAAAAGGATGTGTCTGTGCAGATATCAGACAGAAAGAGGATGGCAGAAGTTGCATTTATTTCCAACGCTTAGAAATTATAAGAAAGAAAATCTGGGAAAAGATATTCTGGCGGGACTGATTATCATGGCGGTTTCCATACCGATCTCCATGGGATATGCGCAGATTGCGGGACTTCCTGCAGTCTATGGGCTGTATGGTTCTGTACTGCCGATCCTGTTTTTTGCGGTCTTTTCCACCTCGCCGCAGTTTATTTTCGGTGTAGATGCAGCGCCTGCAGCACTTGTCGGATCCGCACTGCTTTCTATGGGAATTGAGAGCGGTTCCGAAGAGGCAATGCGGGCAGTTCCGGTTCTGACGTTGTTTGTAGCACTCTGGCTGTTTGCCTTTTCTTATATGAAAGCCGGAAAGCTGGTCAATTATATTTCCGCGCCTGTGATGGGCGGTTTTATTACGGGCATCTGTACAACGATCATTCTGATGCAGATACCGAAGCTCTTCGGAGGCAGCGCAGGTGTGGGAGAATTTTTCGAGCTTGCTGTGCATATCGGAGAAAGTCTGGAAAAACTGAATCTGCCGTCCCTTTTGCTGGGGCTTTTCGCACTTTTTATATTGCTTCTTTCCAAAAAGCTGATCCCCAAATTCCCGATGGCGGTGCTTCTGATGGCAGCAGGAGCATGCATGACAAAGTTTCTGTCGCTTAAAAAATGGGGCGTTGTGACGCTTTCCGCTGTAGAACCGGGGCTGATGCCATTTGCTCTGCCTGACATTTCGGTGATCCCTGTCAGGGAGGCAGTAATGATCAGCCTGTCAGTGGCGATCGTCATTATGGCAGAGACTCTGCTGGCGGAGAACAGCTTTGCCCAGAAAAATGGCTATCGGATCAATGACAATCAGGAAATCTTTGCGTTTGCAATGGGTAACCTCATAGCAGCCCTGACAGGCTGCTGCCCCATTAACGGTTCCGTTTCCAGAACGGCAATGGGAGAGCAGTATCAGGCACGGACGCAGCTGACCGGTATTGTAGCAGGCATTTCAATGCTTGTGCTGCTGCTTGGCGGAACAGGCTTTATTGGTTACCTTCCGGTACCGATCCTGACGGCGATCGTCATCTCTGCACTTTTGGGTGCAACAGAGTTTGATCTTGCTATCCGCCTGTGGAAGATCAGCCGGACAGAGTGCATGATCTTTGTCGGTGCTTTTATTGGTGTTTTATTCTTAGGTACGATCAACGGCGTTCTGATCGGTATTTTGCTGTCATTTGCCGAGGTTATCATCCGGACGGCAAAGCCAGCCAGATGCTTTCTGGGCATTCAGCCAGGGCACAGGCATTTCCGGGATTTAAAAGAAAGCAGCCAGATCCATGCAGTGTCAGGCGTTCTGATCTACCGGTTCAGCAGCAATCTGTTTTTTGCCAATATACAGGTGCTCAGACAGGATATCGAGGATCATGTTACACAGGAGACAAAAGCAGTCATTCTGGATGCAAGCGGGATCGGAAGCATTGATATCACCGCTGCGGATGGGCTGGATATCCTCTGTAAGTCTTTGCAGAAGCAGAATATCCGGTTTTACATCACGGAACACATTGCAGGACTGAACGAGCAGCTCCGCAAGCTTGGGCTTGGCTACCTGATCGAAGAGGGACATGTCAGACGCACGATCCACATTGCGCTCAAGGATATGGGCATCGGCAGGCCATATCCGCTCGAAGGCGGTGTCGATAATACAGAACGCAGCGCTTCCAGAAAGCGTGCGGATAACAGAGTACAGGAATTTGTCTGGGCATTTGGACAGGATGCAGAGACCGCAATTGAGAAACAGATCGAAAAGCAGATCGAGCAGCTTAAGGAGACAGGTGACGTAGAGGCACTTCTGCATGGCCGCTGGGCACATATGGAAGAGCTTGATGAAGATGAATGGCTGGAGTATCTGGAGGAGCATCTGAAGGAAATCGTTAATATTTCCGGTAAGGATGAACAGACGCTGGCAGAAAAGATCGAAGCGCATCGAAAAGAAGTGCATGACCGGATCGCGCAGGAGCATCCGGAGCTGGCACAGAAATTCCGGGAAAGAAGACATATTCTGGATGCGCATCTGAAAGAAAGAAGACCGGAGGTCTATGAGCTGATCACAACCCTGCGCAGGAAACGGGAAGCAGGTGACAGCAGCGGAGACCGCGATATACAATAACAGAACAAACCAAAAGAAGGACAAAACATGAAAAACAGTATTTCCTTAGAGGAATTTAAACTGCTTCCCGCGGGAAGCTATCAGCTGATCGATATCAGAGGCGAAGAGGAAATCGCACATGGTGCGATCCCGGGCGCAGCTGCGATCCCACAGGATGCACTTTTAGAAAATGAGCAGCTTGACCGGACGAAAAAGCAGGTCATTTGCTGCAGCAGAGGAAAATTCAGCGTAGAGGCGGCAGAAGAGCTGGCAGAAGAGGGATATGATGCGGTCAGTCTGGAGGGCGGTTATATTGCGTGGCTGTTAGATACCGTTAAGCAGCAGGAAGCAGAGGATTACTGCAAGGAAGTGGAAAAGAGCATCCGCAAGAAATTCCGCAAGACGATCTGGTGCAGATTTGTCAAGGCAGTGAAGGATTATGAGCTTGTAAAGCCGGGCGACCGCATAGCAGTCTGTATTTCCGGCGGAAAAGATTCCATGCTCATGGCAAAGCTGTTTCAGGAGCTTCTGCTGCATCATAAATTCGATTTTACAGTGAAATTTCTTGTGATGGATCCGGGCTACAGCCCTGCAAACAGACAGGTGATCGAGGAAAATGCAAGAAGACTGCAGATTCCGATAAAGATTTATGAGTCAGATATCTTTGATTCTGTCTATACTATCGAAAAATCACCGTGCTATCTCTGTGCACGTATGCGGCGGGGACATTTATACAGCTTTGCAAAGGAAATGGGCTGTAATAAGATTGCACTCGGCCATCATTTCGATGATGTCATAGAAACGATTTTAATGGGAATGCTGTATGGTGGACAGGTGCAGACCATGATGCCAAAGCTGCACAGCACAAATTTTGAAGGCATGGAGCTGATCCGCCCGCTGTATCTGATCCGCGAGGATGATATCAAGGCATGGCGTGATTACAATGATCTGCATTTCATCCAGTGTGCATGCAAGTTTACGGATACATGTACAACATGCAATAACAATGAAAACCGTTCCAAACGCGTGGAGATCAAAGAACTGATCAAAACCTTGAAGCAGGTCAATCCGTTTGTGGAATCCAATATATTCCGCAGCGTGGAAAATGTGAATCTGAGCACTGTCGTGGCATATAAAAAGGATGGCGTGAAGCATCATTTTCTGGACACCTATGATGATGTAGTACAGACAGAGAACGAGCCCGGAATGCAGAGTGGGGCGGAAATACAGATGCAGAGCGAAGAGACCAGATAGACGGGAACTGGAAGAGGTGCAAAATCCGGTGGGAGATTCGGATGCAGGAAGAACGGAAATGAACGATACAGGAAACACAGAATCGAAAAGAAAGTGTGAAAGGGTAAAATGGAACAGGATTATTTAGAGTCAGATCGGGAAATAGAAGAAAAAAGACAGCTGCAGCGTCAGAGAAGGCGTGAGGAAATGCGGCGGAAAAAACAGCAGCAGATGCGGATCAGGAAAGCCTGCAGGATCGGAATTCCGGCTCTTTTCGTTCTGATCGTGGCAATCGGGATCGCGGTCACGCTGCATAAGCCAAAAGCAGCCCGGACAGAGCAGACGCAGTCCGGACAGGCGGCAGATGATAGCACGCAGATCCGGATGGAGGAAGCTGCGGATCCGGCGGGCGGAGAAAATATGATCGCCGGTGCGGATGACAGTGCGATAGCATCTGCTAACGTACAGGCGGCAGACGGACAGACAGCGCAGGATACGGAACCGGGCATTGTCTACAGCGCAGAGGCAACACCGGAAACAACAGATGTGCCTGCGGAAGTTGTCAGCAGCTATGCCATTTTAGTAGATGTGGGAAATAAAACGATCCTGCAGCAGCGGAATGCCCAGACGGTCATCAATCCTGCTTCCATGACAAAGATCCTGACCGTGCTTGTGGCAGCAGAGCAGATCGATGAAAGCAGGCTGGATGATAAAGTAACGATCACGATAGAGGATACGGACTACAGTTATTCCAACGATTGCAGCAATGCAGGGTTTGAGCTGGATGAACAGGTGACGGTCAGAGATCTGTTTTACGGAACGATCCTGCCATCCGGTGCTGAGGCAGCAGTTGCACTTGCCAAATATGTGGCAGGCTCCGAAGAAGCATTTGTGGAACTGATGAATCAGAAAATGGAAGAAATGGGACTTTCCCAGACTGCACATTTTACAAACTGCGTCGGATTATATGATGAGGCGCATCACTGCAGCGTTTATGATATGGCAATGATCATGGAAGCCGCAATGGATAATCCGTTCTGCAGGGAGGTGTTATCCGCACATACTTATACAACATCCGTGACAGAGCAGCATCCGGAAGGGATGATTCTTTCTAACTGGTTTTTACGCCGGATCGAGGATAAAGATAATGGGAAACTGGTGCTCGGTGCCAAAACGGGTTATGTGGTGCAGTCAGGAAACTGTGCTGCCAGTTACGCACAGGATGTGGCGGGAAATGCATATGTCTGTGTCACGGGAAATGCAACAAGCAGTTGGAGATGTATTTATGATCATGTGGCGGTTTACGATACCGTACTCGACATAGAGGACTTTCATGAATAGTTTTACCGCAAGGCTTGACAGCAGACTATAAAAAGTGTTACACAGATATAGGACAGGTCTTGTCTGCTGCCCGGTATCACAGGATATATGCGGTTTGGAATCTGCATAACGATCCGGAGCCATGCAGATTCGTGGTCTGTAATAAAATGACCTGACGGGTCATCAGAGAATAAGGAGAAAAAAGATGCAGGAATTAAAGCCGATCAAAGAAGGTAAAGTACGTGAGATTTATGACAATGGGGACAGCCTGATCATGGTAGCGACAGATCGTATCAGTTGCTTCGATGTGATTCTGGACAATGTGATTTCCAAAAAAGGAACAGTTCTTACACAGATGTCTAAATTCTGGTTCGATATGACAGAAGATATCATTCCGAACCACATGATTTCCGTTGATGTAAAAGATATGCCTGAATTTTTCCAGCAGGAAAAATTTGATGGTAACAGCATGATGTGCAGAAAGCTGCAGATGATTCCGGTTGAGTGTATCGTGCGTGGATATATCACAGGCAGCGGATGGGCAAGCTATCAGAAAGATGGCACAGTCTGCGGGATTAAGCTTCCGGAAGGCCTGAAGGAATCCGATAAGCTGCCTGAGCCTATTTACACGCCTTCCACAAAAGCCGAGATCGGCGATCATGATGAAAATATATCTTATGAACAGAGTATCGTTCATCTGGAGAAATATTTCCCGGGTAAAGGGGAAGAATATGCAAAGAAGATCAAGGATTATACGATCGCTCTTTACAAAAAATGTGCAGAATATGCACTGACGAAAGGCATTATCATTGCAGACACCAAGTTTGAATTCGGTCTGGATGAGGATGGAAATATTGTAATCGGTGATGAAATGCTGACACCGGACAGCTCTCGTTTCTGGCCTGCAGATGTATATGAGCCGGGTCATGGACAGCCATCCTTTGACAAGCAGTTTGCACGTGACTGGCTGAAAGCTAATCCGGAGAAGGGATGGAAGTTACCGGATGATGTCGCACAGAAGACGATCGATATTTATCTGGAGGGCTATGAAAAGCTGACAGGTAAGCCACTGGGCAAATAAACCAGCAGTCCGGCGAAGCACATGAGCTTCATATCCGTATGGCGGAACTGCTCAACAGAACATAAAAAATGAAACATGAGGGAGCATCAATGGGTGCTCCCTCATGTTTTTTTCTGATTTCAGGAAGTATATTGGTACTGTTATCGTGCCCGTTTTAAAAAAGTCAGTAAATTTATCTTGACAAATCATGGTCTCATACTTACAATTAGTTTAACGATTGCGCAATCGTTAAACTAATTGTAAGTATAGGAGGAAATATGAAAAGACAATTATATCATATTGAACCAATTTATAAGTCATTTATCTGGGGTGGTCGTGCACTGATCGATCATTTTCATATTAAAACAGACATGGAAAACATTGGAACTATTTATCATGTAATTGCCATTCCCGGACAATTGGATAATACGGTACGAGAAACTGGGGAACCGTTGTCGGTTTTTTATGAAAAAAACCCACAGATATTCCAGTGCAGGGAAAAATCATTTCCGGTCCGGATGACTACAACGGCAAACAGTGGATTTCAGTCATATCAGCTGCATCCAGATGATGCATATGCAGAAAAACACGAAAATCAGAAGGGCAAAGTATCCGGCGCCGTTGCATTAAAAGCATCTGATCATGTATCAGAGTGGCTTTTTGGAAACAAGGCGAAAAATCTGGAAGATTTTAAACGTATGGTGGAAAATAAAGATTGGAAAAATCTCTTTTCTACGATTAAGGTGAAAGACGGAGATTATGTACATACACCTGCAGGCGTGATTCATGGCGGCTATGGAAAAGGTCTGATCAATGCAACGTTTGGAACAAATGGTGATATAACTTACCGGTTTTATGATAATGACAGGAACGATCCGTCACGTCCACTGCAACTGCAGGAAGTATATGACTGCGTCAACATTCCGGAAGTGCCTGTTGGAGCAAAAGCAGTAGAACCTGTACGTGAAAACGGTCTGTTGATCTATCATTATTATGAAAAGGCCGGAGAATATGTTGCAAAACGGTTCATTGTCAAGGGTAAAGGAAACTACAGCTATCAGGGATTTCTGTTTCTGACATGTGTAAACGGAGAAGGAACCATAGAAGATATGCCCATCGGGCTGGGAGAAACCATATTGGTACCGGCTGATTTTGGTGAAATACACTTTGACGGAGACATGGATCTGATTGCAATATCTTATATTGAGGATGGTAAAGATGAGTGATAAACCAATCGTTACAATTATAGGAGCCGGCCGCAGCGGACGTGGCATGCTGGGTGAGATGTTTTATCAGGAGAAAAATTACAGCATTGTATTTGCCGATATAGACACCGGACTCGTGCAGGGGCTGGCAGAACAGGGATACTATACGGTAGAACAGAAAAATCTTCTGACAGGGAAATCCCGGGAAAGTATTGTAAAGGGATTTCAGATAGTAGATACCGTCAACGATCATCTGAAATATATTACATACCTTGCCCGGTCGGAAATGATCGCAACTGCACTTTTTCCATCTGCATTTGATCAGGTCGCGGAAGATCTGGCAGAAATGATCCGGATGAGAAAAGAGCAGAAAAACGATTCCACAGCTGCGATAATACTTGGTGGAAATTTTGTCGGATTGAGACAATATTTCGATAAAAAAATCTCCGGATCTCTGGATGAGGATGAGCTGGATTATTTCAAAAAACATATTGCGCTGATAACGGCCAAGGTAAACCGCAAGGTGGTTTATCCGGAGGTCTGCCGGAAAGATCCGTATTTTCTGGAAGGGGACGATAAAGATATTCTGATGGTGGATAACAGCTTTCTGTTTCCTGACGGATATCAGTATCCCTCATTCTTCGTATTGAAGGACAATATGGAAATCAATATGATTGAAAAAATCTGGTCTGAAAATCTAAGACATGTGACATTTGCATTTATGGGTACTTATTATGGATATCAGACGATCAATCAGGCTGTAAACAATCTGTATATCAGAAAATGTGCTTATTATGCATGGAAAGAGGGAAGGCTGGCTCTGAATGAAGAATATGGACTTCCGGTTCCGGATGATGAAGCAGTAAAAGTTGAATTTGAAAAGTTTGCAAGTCCGTTTTTCCGGGATCAGCTTAGCAGAATAGGCAGAGAACCGATCCGAAAACTGAAAAAGAATGACCGGCTTGTAGGACCGGCTTTATTATGTATGAAACACCGGATCATTCCTTACTTTATTACGCGCAGCATTGCGTATGGTATGTTTTATCAGGATCAGAATGATAAAGAGGCCGTAGAACTTCAGAACTACATAAGTGATCATGGAATTGAACGCGCTATTACACATTTCTGCGAACTGGATATGGATGATGTTATGGAAAATAGTTTGTTTCATTTGATTTTATGCAATTATAATGAGATAGCGAAGACTAACATTATACCGATTAACGAAAATGTCACGTACACAAATTGACAGAAAATAACATTCGTGGTACAATCAGTTTAACGATTGCGCAAACGTTAAAACAAGAAAGGAGAAGGCAATATGAAAAAGAGATTAGTTAGTACAATTATTATTTCGGCAATGGTTCTTGCTATGACGGGGTGTGGCAAGACAACGGAGGCACCTGCAGATCAGGGAGCTGCCGCACAGGCAGGCAGTGAAGAAGCAGGTCAGGAGAAAACTTATAAAATAGCATTACTGGAGAAGGGAGCGGAAGATTTCTTCCTGTCCATTGATAAAGGATTCATGGATGCCTGCAAGGAGTACGGAGTAGAAGGAACGGTTGTGGCACCTAGTACTTATCATGATTCTGCTCAGATCAATAATGCGATGTCAGAGATTATCAGTACCGGTTATGATGCGGTGGTTATGTGTCCGCAGGATTATGATGCGAATGCCAGTGCAATAGATGAGGCTTATAACGCAGGTCTGCCGGTTATATGTCTGGATTCCCTTACAGCATCTGAAAATTATATTACAAGCATCTGCACAGATAACAAAGCAGCTGGGGCAGATGCAGCGGATAAGATGGCAGAGCTTTTAGGAGAAAATGGTGGAAAGGTTGCAGTTTTTGCCAATGATCCACAGTCTGTATCTGATGTAGACCGTATCCAGGGATTTGTAGATCGTTGTAAAGAAAAATATCCTGCCATAGAGTGCATGGATGTCCAGTATTATAATAATGACTTAAACAGATGCTCCACACAGGTAAGTGACACAATTACAGCGAATGCTGATCTGGCAGGGCTGTTCTGTGTAAATAACCAGTCTGCACTGGCAGCCGGAAATGTGTTGGTTTCTTATCAGAAAGAAAGCTTAAAGTTTGTAGGCTTTGACTCTGATCAAGATGAAATCGCACTGATGAAGAGCGGTGTTATTGATGCATTGATGGTTCAGGAGCCATATCAGATGGGATATCTTGGAGTAGAAAAAATGCTGCAGCATTTAAAGGGTGAATCTGTTCCTAAGGATAATATCGATCCGGGATGTAAGATAATCACCATGGATAATATTGATGAATTAGAACAGTAATAACATGATGTAAGTGTCAAAAGTCCAAAATGCGATTGTGCTTGCACAAGTAAGCATTTTAGACTTGTTGACACGCCGAACACCAAAAACGTAATAAAATGCTGTGAATACAGCATTTTATGAAAGTTTGAGGTGTTCGAGAATTGCGAAAATTGCGTAGCAATATAGCAATTCGAATACATCAATGAGTGGCAAAATTTAATTTTGACACTCATATCATAACATACAGAAATAAAAAGGCTGTATACATTTACAGCCTTTTTAAATAACAGGAGGCAGATGGAGTGAGTAATGTATTATTGGAGATGAAAGATATCACAAAAACATTTCCCGGCGTGCATGCACTGGATCATTTTTCTTTTAATCTATGTGCGGGCGAGGTGCACGCACTGGTGGGGGAAAATGGTGCAGGAAAATCTACATTAATGAAAATTCTTTATGGTGTGTATGCACCTGATGAAGGAGAAATTTTTATTGAAGGTCAGAAGGTTGCCATTAAAAGTCCGTCAGAAGCACTTCAGCTGGGTATTGGTGAGGTATTTCAGGAATTAAATGTCTGTATGCAGATGGATGTGACAAACAATATCTTTATCGGAAATCTGAAAACAAAAAAACATCTGATCGATGATAAAACTTTAAGAAAAGAAGCAGAAAAGATTCTACAGGATACAGTCGGATTATATGTGGATCCGACATTACCTGTCAGATCATTAAGTATAGCAGAACAGCAGATGGTTGAGATCGCTAAGGTAATATCGCGCGGCGGAAAGGTTATTGTATTCGATGAACCTACAACGTCACTTACAAAGGAAGAAACTAACCATCTGTATAAGATAATCGAGAAATTAAAAAAACAGGGAATGGGTATTGTTTACATTACGCACAGATTTGAAGAACTGGAAATCCTTGCCGACAGAGTAACAGTCATGCGTGATGGAAAATTTATCCGCACCATGAACTATGCGGATACAACAAATGAAGAACTTGTAAACCTGATGGTAGGGCGGGAGATGACAGAAAAATATCCTGACTACAAGAGAAAAATAGGGGAAGTGGTTCTTCATGCAAAAGGAATAAAAAATAAAAGTGGCATAAATGTGGATGAAATTGTCGTCCATAAGGGTGAAATAGTTGGAATGGCCGGTCTTGTCGGAGCCGGGAGAACAGAGTCCATGCGTATATTGATTGGAGCTGACAAGGGAAAAATAGATGAACTTACATTATTTGACAAGCAGGTTAAGCAGTTTAAAAACGTGCACAGTTCAATAGAAAACGGCGTCGTATATATGACAGAAGACCGTAAGGCAGACGGTCTGGCTTTGTCATTAAATGTTGAAAAAAATATCAGTATTGCCTCTCTGAAAAAATTATCCAGAAGGGGACTGGTAAGTGAAAAAAAAGCGGAAGAAAATGCGAACACATATGTAGAAAAGCTGCAGATTAAGATTTCGGGTCTGGAACAGCAGACAAAACTGTTGAGTGGAGGAAACCAGCAGAAGGTAATTCTTGCAAAATGGATGTCATGTAATCCAAGGATTCTGATATTTGATGAACCAACCAAAGGAATTGATGTAGGTGCTAAATTTGAGATCTATAAGCTGATGAACCAATTATCAGATGCCGGTCTTGGTATTATTCTGATCTCTTCTGATCTGTCGGAAGTGATTGGAATGAGTGACAGAGTCTATGTATACCGGGAAGGACATACGGTAGGTGAATTAAGTCATGCGGAGATTGAAGCATCCAATATTATGCAGTATGCAACCGGAATAAAAAAACAGGAAGGGCGATGACCAAATATGAAAAAAAATGAGTTAAAAAATGTAAACAAGTTAAGTGCATTTAAAAAAAGCAGCATATTGGGACCGATCACAATTCTGATTGTGATTATGTTATTTCTTTTTATTACAACACCTCCGTTCAGACAGGCATATAATATCACATCCCTTATGCTTTCTGCTGCTGTCTATGTCATGGTTGCAATGGGAGCAAGCATTGTTATCATTGGAGGCGGTATTGATTTATCACTGGGTTCTATCGTTGGATTGACAGGAGCAGCCTGCTGTCTGTTTATCAGAATGAATGTTCCGCTGATTCCGAGTATAATCGGCGCCGTTCTGGTTGGCGGACTTTGCGGGGCAATGAACGGATTTATGGTTACAGTCATGGGGCTGATCCCTTTTATTGCAACACTCGGAGGCATGTGGATATACAGGGGAATTCTGATGATTCTGACCAATGGACAGACTATTGCGGTTCGGGCTTATGCTTCAGAAGAAATTCTTAACAGTTTTGTAAAATTCGGAAGCGGCTCTATTCTGGGAATTCCGATCCCGGCCTATGTATTTATTGTAGTAGCATTATTATTGTCTTTCATTCTGAAAAAGACCGTATTTGGAAGAAATATCTATTTTATAGGAAGTAACCCGGATGCAGCAGCTATGTCCGGTATCAATGTACCTAAAGTAAAATTTATTGCCTACATCATAACAGGAATGCTCGGAGGTCTGGCAGGAGCCATGCTTGCAGGACGGCTTGTATCCATGCCGACTAATGGTGGAAATGGCTATGAGTTTGAAGGTATCTTTGCATCTGTACTGGGAGGCATCAGTATGGTAGGTGGCGAAGGTGGAATGCTTGGTGCTGTTGTTGGTGCGATCATTGTTGCATGTATCAGAAACGGACTGAATCTGAACGGAATTGATGCATTCTGGCAGCAGGTTATTTTGGGCATTATTATCGTTATGGCTGTATTTTATGATACAGTACGTACGAAAAAAGCAAGAAATGCCAAATCATAACAATGCGAGAAATGAAGAAGGAGAGAATACTGGATCGATGAAAAATGTAGATGTTGTGGCATTAGGAGATCTGATTCTGAACATGGTATACAGAGGAAAGACAGAAGCAGGCTTCAATTTATATGAAAGACAGCCGGCAGGAGCTACAGGAAATCTGTTGTCCCAGATTGTCCGGCTGGGTGGTACGGGTGCACTTATCACTACAGTCGGAGATGATGATCATGGCAAATTTTTATATGAGTATGCAAAGGAAAGTGGAATTGATGTATCCGGTGTGGTAATAAGCGATAAAGTGGAAACTCGTATGATGTTTGTGCACTTTGATGAAAAAAATGACAGATATTTTCTGAAATATGAAAGCAGAAGAACAGATGTGGAGACGGGTGTAGATGCAGTGGATTTCGATATGATCAGATCCAGCAGGGCATTTGTGATACCTATGTGCTTTTATAAAAAGGAAAAACCGATTTATGCAGCCTGTCAGAAGATCATAGAAGTTGTCAGGGAGCAAAACGGACTGTTGGGATTAGATTGTAACTGGCGGGGAAACACGCACACACAAGAAGAAATGACAAGTATTTGTGATGCAGCATTAACGAGTGATATTGTAAAGCTTACAGATGTAGAATTAGAGCATTTCTTTGGCGAGAAGGATATTTTGAAAGGCAGTGAAAGGCTTGTCAGGGAAAAAAATAAACTGGTTGCGGTAACACTTGGAGAAGATGGCTGTCTTTTAAGAAATCGTAACGGATATGTCTATCAGCCTACTTATGCGGTAGATGTTGCAGATACAACCGGAGCAGGAGATTCTTTTATGGGGGCTTTATTATTTCAGGCAACAAGAAAAGGCTTTTCCATAGATCAACTGAGTGTAGATGAGCTGAAAAGCATAGCAGGCTTTGCCAATGCGTGTTCAGCCGGCTCTACAAGAAAATACGGCTCCATGGATGTGATGACAACAATGGAAGATGCCAGATGGATCATGGAGAATGTCCCCCTGAAACAGCCGACATACGATTTCTAAAATACAGGAAACCATTCCAGCACAAATATGACTTATAAGTAAGGAGATGAATAAATAATGCGGTCAAAACGCAGATATGAAATCTGGACAGGCGTTAAAGGTGATGATAAACATGGTGGCATATATCTTTATAAGTATGAAGCGGATGAAAATAAATTACTTCTGGTAAGACAGGAGGTGCAATTACGTGGGTTTACCCATATTGCCATGAGCAGTGATAAGAATACGCTGCTTGTAACAGGTAAAACAGATGCAGATCAGGACGTATTGCAAAGTTATCGGATAGCAGATCAGAACGGAAGTCTCATATTTATGAACGAAACAGTGTTGCATACAGCCGGCGATGTCTGTCATCTATCGATCAGTCCGGATGAAAAAATAATAGCGGTTACTGACTTTGCGGATGGTGCAGTTCATTTTTATGAAATGGATAAAGAAGGAAAGATTGGTGCTTTTATACAGAGACTGGAATTTAAAGGGAGCAGCATCAGTTACAGGCAGGATCGTGCACATCCACATTCGGCTTTTTTTACAGCAGACAGTAAGTATTGTTATGTGGCAGATTTTGGATCTGATAAGGTGTGGATACTAGAGCATAAAAATAATGAAAAAACATTTGATATCACGGGCAGCTGGTCAGCACCGGCGGGTTCAGGACCAAGACATATTGCATTTCATGAAAAAAATGGATATACTTATACTATCATGGAGATGAGTGCGCAAATTGCTGCATGGAAGGCAACCAAACGCGCAGAGACGGAAGAATTACAGATTATCAATATTGCAAATCACGAGCTTCCAGGGAATTTCGGAGAAGTTGGAGAAGATGGACTGCCGCAGCATTATATGGCAGCAGGTGATATAGCAATATCAAAAACCGGAGAGTTTATTGCAGCATCTGTCCGCGGACATTATGAGATTGTAATTTTAAGAGTATTACCGGACGGAAGGATGGAACTTGCATCGAGACTTCCGGTCAGAGGGGCTGTCAGGACGATCCGTTTTAATAAAGAAGGGGACATTCTTTTTACTTTGGGCGAGAGAATGGGACACTCTACGGGAATTATGGAAATCTTTAAACGGAAGGAAGATGATCCGGCTCTGTTTAAATCAGTGAATCAGATTGATATTCCCGATGCATTTGTATGCAGTATAAAAGAACTGGCATAGACTGTTCTTAATGAAGTGAAAGGAATGATAAAAGCATGAGGGTTGGAATAAAACAGGTAGCAGAAAGAGCAGGTGTATCTGCAACAACGGTTTCTCATGTGGTGAATAAGACAAGATATGTGTCTCCTGAAGTTGAAAAACGGGTAAATGATGCAATAAAAGAGTTGAATTATACACCGAATATTATGGCAAGAGGGCTGCGGACGAATACTGTGAAAACAGTTGCTGTAATTGTGCAGGAAGCATCTACGCCATTCTTCTCGAGAGTTGTGGACGAGATTTCTGATGTTTTATATAAAGAGGGTTATTCACTGCTTTTATGTACGACGAGAAGTAAGGTAAACGACGAATTAAATGTTGTCCGCAGCATGTTACAGCAGCAGGTATGCGGTATTATTCTGGCACCTCAACAGATGGATTTCGATTATAGGACGCTTTGCCCTTCCAAAGATTTCCCTCTGGTTTTTATTGATTGTAAAACGAAGTTCGTGCCATGTAATGCGGTAACGTGTGATAATTATCAGGTATCCTATAATGCGATAAAATCATTAATTCAAAAAGGGCATACTAATATTGGCTATATTTACAGCAGCAAAAATTATGAGTTATCGACAGGAAGAGATAGATTTCAGGGATATTTGGATGCTCTTGCTGACAGTGGACTCGCACGTGACGAAAAAATTATAGTAGGAAGAGAACAACAGACATTTGAAAATGGGTATGATGCAATGAAACAGCTATTGCAGGAAAAAAAGGCGACCGCTTGTTTTGTTGCTGAAAATCCGATGGCACAGGGGGTTTTTAAATGCCTTATGGATTATAAGAAGCGTATACCGGAAGAAATGGCTATGATATGCTATGATGACTTTGAATGGTCACAGCTGACAGTTCCGACGATATCAGCAATTCGTCAGCCAATGAAGGAAATGGGAAGAAAAGCAGCGGAATTACTGCTTAAGAAAATTGGAGATCCGGATGTTCAGTGTGAAAATATCGTTTTAAAATCCGAATTTATTTTGAGAGAATCGTGCTGAGCAGATAAGATATTTCAGCACAGATAAAACAAACAGAAGATTATCTGCCAAAAACAGAGGGTCTTCTGTTTTTTAATTGTATTTCACAGGTTGACTTGACCTGTCGGAAACTATAGGATAAACATAATGGTATAATACAGACTATATTTTGTGACAGTGAGGAAGAATATGGAAGAAAAAGTACACAAGCGCCGTGTCCGCTACGCGGGCAGGTATCCGAAGAAGTTTGAAGAAAAATATAAAGAACATGATCCCGAAAAATATGCCGATACAGTGGCACATGTGATCGAAAAGGGTTCGACGCCCGCGGGCATGCATATTTCCATTATGGTAAAGGAGATACTGGATTTTCTGGAAATAAGACCGGGGCAGCAGGGGCTGGACTGTACGCTGGGCTATGGCGGACACAGTCGCAAAATGCTGGAAAAGCTGGAAGGAGAAGGCAGGCTCGTCGGACTCGATATTGATCCGATCGAATCGGAAAAGACGGTCAAAAGGCTGCGCGCGGCAGGTTTTTCCGAGGATATCTTTCAGTTTAGGCTGATGAATTTTGCAAATATCGACAAGGTGGCGGAGGAATTCGGACAGTTTGATTTTGTATTGGCGGATCTCGGCGTTTCTTCCATGCAGATCGACGATCCGAAGCGCGGTTTTTCTTATAAAACAGAAGGCCCTCTGGATCTGCGGCTGGATCCTATGCATGGAGACAGTGCGGCAGATCGGCTTTTACAGGTTACGCAGAAGGAATTTGAAGGAATGCTCATTGAAAATTCCGATGAACCGTATGCGGCGGAAATTGCAGCCAGCGTATTTGGCAGATTAAAGAACGGAAAAAAGATAGAAACGACAACAGATTTGAGAAATGCTGTGGAAGCAGCTCTTGTCCGTCTGCCAAAAGCAGAACGGGAGGAAGCAGTCAAAAAGTCCTGTGCCCGCACATTTCAGGCACTGCGTATTGATGTGAACAGTGAATTCGAGGTACTTTACAGCTTTTTGGAAAAGCTCGATGGTATTTTAAAGCCCGGTGGAAGAGTGGCAATTCTGACTTTTCATTCAGGAGAAGACCGTCTGGTCAAAAAAGCCTTCAAGGAATTGAAAAAAGCAGGCGTTTACGCAGAAATCTCGGCTGATGTCATAAGACCGTCCGCTGAAGAATGCCGCCTGAACCCACGCGCCCGCTCAACCAAGATGCGTTGGGCGGTGAAAGCGGAGTAACGGTTTTAAAACTGCATACAAACTATCCTTTACGGGGAGTCTGGTTTTTCATGAACGCCAGATAAAGGTTATACAGCACTGCGCAGACCGGAACGCTGAAAAGCATTCCCAGGATACCAAATGCTTCACCGCCAACAGTGACTGCCATCAGTACAAGCAGCCCGGGAAGACCAACGGATTTCCCAACAACTTTTGGATATATCAGATTGCCTTCCACCTGTTGCAGAAGCAGCAGATAAATAATGAACCACACAGCTTTGATGGGATCTGCCAACAGGATCAGAAACGCACCAAGACCTCCGCCGAGCCATGCACCAAAGACCGGTATCAATGCGGTAAACGCAACAAATGTTGAGATGGCACCGGCGTAGGGAAGCTTCAGAATCAGCATTCCCAGAAAACAGAGAATTCCAATAATGACAGCCTCTGTAAGCTGCCCGCTGACAAAGCTGGAAAAGGTATGATTTGTCAGTGAGGCGATGCTCAGAAGTTGTTTTGCCTTCTTTTGCGGAAGTATCGTTACGATCAGCTTCTTTAAGTGGGCTGCGACCACTTCTTTTTTTGCCAGAAGGTATAAAGCAAAGATAAATGCCAAAAGCACATCGATCAGACCGGAAAGGACGGAGGTAGCTGCATCCCATGTTATCGAAATGATTCCGCTTCCTTTGTCGTTGATCAGAGCCGTAATTTTCCGGATCAGCAGGTCGGAGTCGATGGCATATTCCGGAAGGACGATATTGTACTTTGCCGCAAAGCGGACAGTATCCATCCACCAATGTCTGATTTCTTCAACGTAAATCGGGATATTTTGAATAAACTCATCGACTGATTTCCATAGACTCGGAATCATCATAAATATTACAGCGAACAAGATTCCCAGCACAAGAACAGAGCTCAACGTGAGACAGACCGGTCTTGTCAGCTTTGCCGGGGCTTTTTTGCATACTTTATTCCAGCAGCGTTCAAGTGGATTCAGGACAACATTGATCAGAAAAGCAATACCTCCGCCAATCAGAAACGGAGAGAACAGCGAAATTACTTTGTTAAAAAATTTCATTATGATATCAAAGTTCATTAATGCCCAGGCAAATAAAATAACCGCAAGCAGTGAACAAACGACAGATCGGATCATATTTTTATTCATCGGTCTGTTTTCCGGTGGTACGGAACTATTGTGTTGAGTAGTGTCGGTATCCTGTATTTTTTTCTGCATATTCCCTCCAGGCTGTTATGGATGTAACTATACGATTTGCAATATAATCCTCAATTATACTTTCGTTATGGCATTTTTGCAATATAGAAGCGGTAAAGAAGTACCGGGCGTTTATTTGTTGCTTAACAAGGATTGGAGAATAATCGAATAATCCTGCATGTTTTTCCACATACTAACTCCAAATCTAATATATAGCAAAAAGAGTGGTGAAGCGCTCTGGCTAAAATAGGAAATTGGAGGAAAAGGTATTGAAAGCGACAGGTATAGTACGAAGAATAGATGATCTGGGGCGCATTGTCATTCCGAAGGAGATCCGCAGGACTTTGCGGATCCGCGAAAGTGACCCGTTGGAAATTTTTACTGATCGCGAAGGCGAGATCATTCTGAAAAAATATTCACCGATCGGTGAAATGACAGCGTTTGCCAAACAGTATGCGGAAAGTCTTGCGCAGGTGTCCGGCAAGATCGCACTCATTGCAGACAGAGATCAGTTTATTGCAGCAGCGGGCGGGTTGAAAAATCTGCTTGGGAAATCGATCAGCCATAGGATGGAAGAAAAGCTGAATGACAGGGAGATCCTGCTTCTGTCAAAAGCGGATAAGAACTTTGTTGAGATTGCCAATGAACCGTTACCGGATCTTACACAGTATGTGTCCGCCCCGATCCTGGCAGAAGGGGATGTGATCGGTGCTGTCATTCTTGCCACAAACAATGAGAAGGAAAAACTTGGTGAAGTAGAAAAGAAGCTCGTATTGTCCGCCGCAGGTTTTCTGGGCAGACAGATGGAGCAGTAGAGGCGGATGGAATGAGAAAGTCCCCGCACCGGGGATTTTGTATGTCATGTTATGGTTTGCAAATTCCGCAAGGACTGTAGCCTTGTGCAATGATATCCTCTCTGGAGGCAGAGGAGGGAAGCTTGTTCCATTCATTCATTTGTGAAACACCTCTGCAATCAGGATAGTGAAACTTTTTCGTATTTGTATTCAATATATAACGGGTGGTAGATGGGGTAACATTTGTATTCGGGTCCGTTGGCGATACAGATGGCTGTGACGGAGTATAGGAAGGAGCCGGCGTGGGAGATGTATGATCTCCGGAATCTGATGCCCTTTGGACAATGACTTTAATGGTCTTCCGAATCTTTTTCGGTTTGTAGAAATCAGTCCCTTTTGCATAGATCAGTACTTTAACCTTGTAAGTGCCCGGTTTCGTTCCTTTTTTGACAGTTATCTTTCCATTGCGACTGACAAAAATTTTCTGACTGCCGGAAGATATGCCATATGTGATCTTACCGGGAGCCTTACAACCTATTTTAAAAGACTGTTTTTTCTTTTTCACCGTTGCAGCATCAAAAGTTTTCGTATAGGTACCATTTATGATATACTGACTGATCCGCTTATTTCCTTTTGTAACACCTCCCGCGAGATAGTCGATCTTATAGCCGGGTTTTACATTATAGACAAAGACATTGAAGCATATACCTTTACCGTTATCCTCTACAGAATATGCCTCCATTTGTACCCCTGAGGCAACCAGATTTTTGGAAAGATACACAGGTGTTACACGATAGAGAACATGATGATCTGTTTTCCTGACATAATCTGCCACAAGGTTTTCAAAGGGTAACATGCCGGATTCATTAAAATAGTGTGTTCCGGTGATCAGATTCTTTTCATTTGCATTTTCTCCGGCAAGCTGAAAGCCAATCAGATGGCAGCGTTCCCATTTCATGCCGGATCGCCAGCCAGAAGGATGGATTATAAAAATATCTTCCCGCGGTGATGTGGGCATAAGCTCTTTGCAAATGTTAGCATAGGCTACACCGCATCTGCCGAGTGAATCCAGATCACTGTAGGTTTCAAATGCAGTTGTATTCTGCTTTTCTGTTTCTGTGAATGCAGGGATATTATTGTTTATGATCTTATATGGCTGATTGGTGTAAGACTTGATATCCTTTTTGGTGACCTGTGCCTGACATTCGTAAGCCTGAGGCATTGCTAATGGCATACAGAAAGTCATGGCAAAGACAAATAAGAAAATACTTAGTTTCTGTTTTAGTTTCAACTCAAATTCCCCCTTTTAACTATCAATCATGAAAAGTTACTCTTAGCTTATTTTACAACCCGCATTTATATATGGCAAGGGGCAAAAACTTTTGACATTGAGCCTGAAATATGGTATTTTACCACTTGAGCGTTATTCGAAAGAAAATGCATCAAGAAGAAAAATATCTTACATATCATATATGAAATATGGAGCAGGCGCAGTGGAAGAAGGTATTTCCGGTGGAGTCTGTGAAGTAATCAGGATGTTTTCCGTTGTATGCGCGGAGCGTCCCTCATGATAAGAGATGACCTTATGGCATCTACTTGCAAGGTAGTGACAATTCTGTTTGGTGTATCTGCCGGGCTTCCCGGACTTTTCCCTATAACACTTATTCCCCAAAATAAAATAATTCTGAAAGGCAGGGGACAGTAGCCGCTTTATCAGAGAAAAAGGAGATTTGTTATGACACAGAAAAAGAACTTTGACACGAAATTTATGGTGGAGCTTGCATTGATGATCGCGATCATTATCATCATGTCGCTGACACCGCTTGGCTATATCCGTACACCCGGATTATCCATCACACTTCTGACGGTACCTGTTGCTGTTGGTGCGGTGCTGCTTGGACCGACCGGTGGTGCGATCTGCGGACTGGCATTTGGTCTGACAAGCTTTTATATGGCACTGACCGGTGAATCCGCATTCTCTTCCATGCTTTTAAGTATCAGTCCGATTGGAACAGTTGTGACATGTATCCTGCCGCGTGTCCTGGAAGGATGGCTTTCAGGTCTGCTTTTTAAGGCAATGTACAAGGGTGGTGTATCCAGAAAGTTTTCTTATTTTGCAGCAAGCCTTGCCTGCCCGCTTTTAAATACATTGCTTTTCATGTCTTCTTTATGTATCTTTTTCTACAATACAGAGTACATTCAGGGCATGGTAAGTACGATGGGGGTAAGCAATCCGTTTTTATTTGTCATCGCATTTGTTGGTATGCAGGGGCTCATTGAAGCGGTGCTCTGCTTTGTTGTGGCATCTGTAGTCTCACGTGCCCTCTTCGCAGCCCTCAAACGATAAATGTCATGCATCCGAAGGATGCATGATGTAGCCTCAGCCCATCACCGAAGGTGATTATGCATGGGCTGAGGTTCTCGTTAAATGTCAAAGGAGAATCAATTTATGACGGACAACAGGGAAATTCAGGTAACAGACATAAAAGGCATTTCCATCGGACATGCCAGTAATCAGGATGCAGGAACAGGCGTGACTGTTCTGTATTTTCCAAATGGTGCAAAGGCAGGCTGTGACATCAGCGGCGGCGGTCCTGCGTCCAGAGAAACACCACTGACAAGTCCTTTGACAGCAGATAACCCGATCAATGCGATCGTATTGTCAGGCGGTTCCGCCTATGGACTTGCAGCTTCAGATGGCGTTATGACCTGCCTGGAAGAGCACGGAATCGGATATCCGACAGGACTAGCGCTGGTTCCGCTTGTCTGTCAGTCCTGTATTTATGATCTGGGCTATAAAAGTGCAAAGATTAGGCCGGATGCAGCGATGGGAAGAGAAGCAACAGAAAATGCACTTGCCGGCTGTGATACAAGAATGGGAAATATTGGAGCAGGCTGCGGCGCAACGGTAGGCAAGCTGTATGGCATGGGACAGTCCACGAAAGCAGGGCTGGGACTGCATTGTATCCAGATTGGCAGTTTTCAGATCGGAGCGATCGTTGTTGTAAACGCAGCGGGAGATATTTATGAGGCCGGAACAGGAAAGAGATTGGCAGGGCTTCTGAGTGCAGACAGAAAACAGCCGCTTGACAGTGTGGCCGAAATGTGCAAATGTCTGGTGCCACACGACCAGTTTACCGGAAACACTACGATTGGGGCAGTCTTTACAAATGCCGCTTTTTCCAAGGCTGAGCTGAATAAGATTGCAAGTATGACAAGAAATGCATATGCGAGAAGTATCAGTCCCGTTGGAACCATGGCGGACGGCGACAGCATTTATGCAGTTTCTATTGGCTCAGAAAAGGTTGATATCAACGTCGCCGGAACACTTGCTGCTTCTGTTATGCAGGAAGCAATCAGAAAAGCTGTGGAAAGTGCCCGGATCCCGGAAGAAGAGTTTGTTGCTGCTGTGCAGAATCTGTAGAAGGACGAGAGAGGACATTCTTAACAGTCGGTTATAAGAAATAGATATGGATTTTTAGTGGTTGGCATAAAAATTCGCCCGGAAGATAAAAAATGTTGTATATGGACGAAACGAAATTTTCCTGTCGGATAAAACTTCATCCCAAGACGCATCATATATGTTATTTGGATGAAAAAACTGAGGAAATGAGACGGGATTTCAGGATATATTTGTTAGTTCAAGAAAAACAACATGAATAATTCATACGAAACCATGAATTATCTGATAAAAAGACGAAAAACATTTGAACAAGGAAAATTACATTCGCCCTATAAGGACAGATTTGTTCTTATAGGGCGAAAATAATTTACTGGTATTCTAGATTTCGTCTATATTGAAAGATTGCACCTATTTGGTATGAAAATTAGATAAAATCTACTCTTCAAAATATTTCCGGAACTTTCCATTGTCCGCATCAAAGAAGCAGATACCTACAATACCACGGCCTGTGTGTGCACCGATCGCACAGCCGACAGTTGTGATCAGGTAATCCTTCGGACTACATTCCTTATTCAGAAGCTCTTTGACGAAGCCGAGAGCAGCTTCATCCTCACCGTGACAGACCGCGATCGTCTGCTTTGACGGATCGTAAGCATTTTCCTTCACATATTCAACAAGTGCCTTAAAGGACTTTTTCTGCCCACGTACCTTCTGGATCACAGTCAGGGCACCGTTTTTGTCCACGATCAGGATTGGCTTGATATCCAGTGTTTCTCCGATTGTTCCTGAGAACTTGGATAATCTGCCGCCCTTGATCAGGTAGTTTAAAGTACGGACCGTAAATACGTGATGGATATGATCGATAAAATAATCTGCGGCTTCGATGATTTCTTCCTTGGAAGCACCCTTTTCCAGCATGGTAACAAGCTTGGAAACAAGGAGCCCGAAACCGATGGATGCACACTTGGAATCAATGATCGTCAGATCAAAGTCCGGGTAGTTTTCCAGTACGTTGTTTCTGGCAATGTTTGCGGCATTAAAAGTACCGGCGATTCCTGTGGAGAAGCACAGATAAATGACATTGTCGCCTGCCTCTGCATAAGGTGTAAAGGCATTTTCAAACATTTCCGGATTGATATGATAGGTGCGGACATCACGATTCATGTCATCTAAAATGTCATAAAACTCTTTTGTCTGGATCGTGGCACCGTCAAAATAGTCAACTTCATCAATAACGACCGGGGTCGGGATCACATGCAGATGATGTGCCTGTATATAATCTTTGGGCAGATCCGTAGCGGAATCAGTAATAATTTTCAGCATAGCAGTTACCTCTTTCGTCTTATTTATTCTGCACTCATCTGATCAAGGAGTGAAATCTTGATATCATACAGCTTTGCGGAAAGATCCACATATACCTTATGCGGATTGACAAGTCTTCTTGTTTCCGGCCAGAGCGTTTCCAGCTCTTTCTTGCAGTAAGCCTGAATATCCATTACCTTTGGAGATTCATAAACACATTCGCCGTTTAAGAAAACCGGAACCATCAGCTCACGCAGCGTATAACTGCCTGCAGGAAGCTTTGTCTTTTTCCATGGCTCTAACGGATCAAATAAAAGCATTGGCTCATTTTCGTCAAATACTTCATCGGCAAGACAGATGAGATCTGCTTTGATTTTACCACTTTCTTTTTCATAAATCCGATAAATTTTCTTATTACCGGGATTTGTCACCTTTTCGGTATTTTCGGAAAGCTTGATCTTCGGAATGAAGTTACCGTCTTTTCCCATGACAGCTGCCAGTTTGTAAACACCGCCGAAGGACGGGCAGTCCTTGCTTGTGATCAGATGCGTACCAACACCCCAGGAGGTAATGGCTGCACCCTGTACCTTCAGGCTGTCGATCAGAAACTCATCCAGATCGTTGGAAGCGGAAATGATCGCATCCGGGAAACCGGCTTCATCCAGCATCTTACGGGCTTTTTTGGAAAGGTAAGCAAGATCACCGCTGTCGAGACGGATTCCGTATTTGGTAAGCGGAATACCAGCTTCTTTCATTTCCTGAAAGACGCGGATCGCATTCGGAACGCCTGATTTTAACGTATCATAGGTATCTACCAGAAGCAGGCAGGCATTTGGATAAATATCCGCATATGCTTTGAAAGCCGTGTATTCGTCCGGGAAGCTCATGATCCAGCTATGTGCATGCGTTCCGCTGACCGGAACGTCAAAAAGCTGTCCTGCCAGTACGTTGGAAGTACCGACACAGCCACCGATCATGGCAGCTCTTGCACCGTAAGTACCTGCATCCGGACCCTGTGCACGGCGAAGCCCGAATTCCATGATTCCGTCTCCTCTGGCTGCGAAGCAGACGCGAGACGTCTTGGTTGCGATCAGACTCTGGTGGTTGATGATGTTCAGGATGGCAGTTTCTACAAGCTGTGCCTGCATGATCGGTGCAATGACTTTGATCATCGGTTCACGCGGAAACATGATGCTGCCTTCCGGAATCGCATAAATATCACCGGTAAATTTAAAATCCTTCAGATAGTCCAGAAAATCCTGCTGGAAAATGCAGAGGCCTGCAAGATAATCAATGTCCTGCTGTTCAAATTTCAACTCCTTGATATACTGGATGACCTGCTCAAGACCAGCCATGATGGAATAGCCGCTGTCCATAGGGTTGTTTCTGAAAAATGCATCAAAGATAACGGTTTCGTTACGATCCTTGTGTTTGAAGTAGCCCTGCATCATCGTCAATTCGTATAAATCGGTCAGAAGGGTCAAATTTTGTCTGTCCATGTTATTTCTCCTCTGTTTAAGCTAATTTTTCTGATTTTCGGATCAGTATAAAACCGATCAAAAATAAGACGATCAGTGCAAGCACACCATAGCTGGAGCTATGGAAAATGAGAGCACACAGGGAAATGATCAGAGGTCCGAAGAAGTCTGCGAATTTCCCAAATATATCAAAAAATCCAAAATACTCACTGGATTCTTTTTTGGGGATCAGCTTACCGAAGTAAGAACGGGAAAGAGCCTGAATACCACCCTGACACATACCGACGAGAACTGCAAGGATCCAGAAGTCGAGTGCACTGTCGAGCAGATAGCCATAAAAGCAGATGCCGCAGTAGATCAGAATAAATATCTTGATAATACGGATAGATCCAAAACGCTCGGCAAGCTTTCCGCTCCAGATCGCGCATGGAAAAGCAACGATCTGTGTCAGAAGAAGTGCCAGGATCATCTGGGTAGAGTCAATGCCTACCTCGCCGCCGTAGCTGGTTGCCATGGAGATGATCGTGTAGACACCGTCAATATAAAAGAAGTAGCCTAATATATAATAAAGAAGTCTTTTATTCTTTTTCAATTTCATAAAAGTAACATATAACCTGCGGAAGCTGTGTTTGATGATATTTTTCTTCGGACGCAGGTAATGTGTCTGCTTCACATTTTTCAGAAGCGGTATCGCCAGTAAAAACCACCATACGATCGTGATCACAAAGGAAATCTGTGTCGCAAGGAGTGTAGTCAGTCCGAACGGCTTTACAAGGATCAGGATAATGCCGGCGATAAACGGAATACAGCTTCCGATGTATCCGAATGCATAACCGAAGGATGAAATCTGATCCATCCGTTCGTCCGTTGTGACATCGACCAGCATGGCATCATAGAAAACATTGCAGGCGGTATAACCGATCCGTGAGACAATGAAAAACAAAAGGAAGGTGATCCAGTTCGGCGCGATCGTAAAGGCGATACCACCGCCGATACCGATGGCAAGAAAGATCATGAAAATCCGTTTTTTCATATTCTGGTAATCTGCGAGTGCGCCAAGGATCGGAGAAAGCAGTGCCAGGATCAGAATGGCGATCGAGGTACAGGTTCCCCAGATGGAGGTTGCGTGTGTGGCACTGATACCTGCTTCCGTTGCCAGTGCGCGGAAATAGATCGGAATCGTGGCAGTCAGTGTCATGATAAATGCGGAATTTGCAACGTCATACAAAATCCAGCTTTTTTCCTCTTTTGTCATTTTCTGTTTTTCCATGTGTTCTCCTTTATGTCGCAAGGCAACCTATAATGAAGCCCCGGCAAACGGTCACTGTCTTGTCAGTGATTATTAGATAAAGTGTATGCTTTTTTGGGCTTTCTGTCAATGAAATACGTCTCTGGGAGCACCTAAAATTGTATCAGGTTTTAAGGACACACTTGTGCAACGGTACAAAAATCCATGTAAAAATTCCTGCGACAAATTTGTTGACAGCAAAAAGCAGGGATGTTAAACTCGCGACATAGCGTATATGATATCGGAAGAAAAATCCGGGAGAGATTATGCAGGCTTCCATTTTGCCGGAAAGCTGCTGCATAGCGCCGAAGGGGCAGTCGCAACAAACTCTCAGGCAGAAGGACCGGATTGGGACGATACTCTGGAGAGCAATGGTGCACCGAAGAAGTAAAATCTTTCAGGTTAAGAAGACAGAGGCGTATCTGTATCAGAACATCTGATATGGATGCGCCTTTATGTATGTGATAGGAATTTCCTATCACATACATAAAGATGCTCCGCAGGATGCGCACTCGCGCGAAGAGGAAGTATGTCGCAAGCGACCGCGCTCGGCGCGAGAATGTGCTACGGCACATTCTTTATTTAAAAACCATGCAAGGAGGGACGTCGATGAAAACAGACATTGAAATCGCACAGGAAGCACAGATGCTTCCCATCACAGAGGTAGTTAAGGAGATCGGGCTGACGGCAGATGACCTGGAGCTTTACGGAAAGTACAAAGCAAAGATCTCGAATGAATATCTGAAAAAGATAGAAGGAAATAAAAAGGGAAAGCTGATCCTTGTGACAGCGATCAACCCGACGCCTGCGGGAGAAGGCAAGACGACAACGAGCGTCGGTCTCGGACAGGCATTCGGTAAGCTGGGGAAAAAGGCGATCATCGCACTGCGTGAGCCATCTCTCGGCCCATGCTTCGGGATCAAAGGCGGTGCAGCGGGCGGCGGTTATGCACAGGTCGTTCCGATGGAAGATCTGAACCTGCATTTTACAGGCGATTTCCATGCCATCACCTCAGCAAACAACCTGCTTGCAGCACTCTTAGACAACCATATCCAGCAGGGCAACGCACTCCGTATCGATACACGCCAGATCGTCTGGAAACGGTGTCTGGATATGAACGACCGTGTCCTTCGGAATGTCGTAGTGGGACTGGGCAGTAAAACAGACGGCTTTGTCAGGGAAGACCATTTCGTGATCACGGTCGCATCCGAGATCATGGCGATCCTCTGCCTTGCAACGGATCTGGAAGATCTCAAAGACCGCCTCGGTAAGATCATCGTGGCATACGATCTGGACGGAAAGCCTGTAACGGCAAAGGATCTGCAGGCAGTGGGTGCAATGGCAGCACTGTTAAAGGATGCCATCCTGCCAAACGTGATCCAGACACTGGAGCATACACCGGCTCTTGTCCATGGCGGCCCGTTTGCCAATATCGCGCATGGCTGTAACAGCGTCCGTGCGACAACAGCAGCCCTTTCCATGGCAGATTATGTTGTGACGGAGGCAGGCTTTGGAGCAGACCTCGGCGCAGAGAAGTTCTTTGATATCAAGTGCAGACAGGCAGGCCTCTCTCCGGATGCAGTCGTACTGGTCGCAACGATCCGCGCCCTGAAATATAACGGCGGAGTTCCGAAGGCAGAGCTTTCCGCAGAAAACGTGGAAGCACTGGAGAAAGGCATCGTCAATCTGGAGAAGCATATCGAAAACCTGCAGAAATATAAAGTACCGGTTGTTGTGACACTGAATTCTTTTGTTACGGACAGCGAGGCGGAGATCGCATTTGTGAAGCAGTTCTGCGAAGAACGCGGCTGCGAATTTGCCATTTCCGAAGTCTGGGAAAAGGGCGGCGAAGGCGGTATTGCCTTAGCAGAGAAGGTGTTAAAGACACTGGAAGAGAAAGAAAGTCATTTTGAACCGCTGTATCCAAGCGAACTGCCACTGACAGAAAAGATCGAAACGGTTGCAAAAGAGATCTACGGTGCAAAGGGTGTAAACTATACAGCCGCAGCAAAGAAGCAGCTTGCAAAGCTGACAGAGCTTGGCTTCGGGGATCTGCCGGTATGTATGGCAAAGACGCAGTATTCCCTTTCCGATGATCCGGCGCTTTTGGGCAGACCAAAGGACTTCGATATCACAGTCCGGGAAGCCTATGTATCCGCAGGCGCAGGCTTTGTGGTCGTGCTGACAGGTGCAGTCATGACAATGCCCGGGCTTCCGAAACAGCCGGCGGCGTTCGGAATCGATGTGGATGAAAGAGGAAAGATTACAGGACTTTTTTAAATGATATATAGGATGAATTTGCATATTCCCCGCCAGATTTGAACCTCAGCTCATGAAAATCGCTTACAGCGATGAGCTGAGGCTGCATAATGATTGCATAGCAATCATTACATTTTGCGCTTTCGCTCGTTAAAAAACGTAGCGGATACATAAGGGAACAAAATACGTGCCCTAAGTACCGACGTTTTTTATGGGCGGTCTGGTGTGAAACATGCAAATCCATCCAACCACATGATCATAAATACGAAAGGGAGGATCACTATGAACATCATCGACGGAAAGGCAATTTCCAAACAGATCAAGGATGAAGTGAAGGAAAAGGTCGCTGCGCTGAAGGCGCAGGGCGTTACGGTAACACTTGCGGTCGTACAGGTCGGCAATGATCCGGCTTCGAGCGTGTATGTCAATAATAAGAAAAAGGCATGTGCTTATACGGGCATGGAATCAGAAAGCTTTGAGCTTCCGGAAGAGACAACACAGGAAGAACTGCTTTCTCTGATAGAAGAGCTGAATGGCAGGAAGGAGATCAACGGGATTCTGGTGCAGCTTCCGCTGCCAAAGCATATCGATGAAAATGCGGTGATCCGTGCGATCTCTCCGAAGAAGGATGTGGACGGCTTCCATCCGCAGAGTGTCGGTGCGCTCTGTATCGGACAGCCGGGCTTTGTATCGTGTACACCGGCGGGGATCATCGAGCTGCTAAAGAGATCCGGTATTGAGATCGCCGGAAAGGAATGCGTCATTATCGGCAGAAGCAATATCGTCGGGAAGCCGATGGCACTTCTGATGCTGCGGGAAAATGCGACAGTGACGATCACGCATTCAAAGACAAAGGATTTAAAAGACGTCTGCAAGCGTGCGGATATCCTGATCGTAGCGATCGGAAAACCACAGATGATTACGGAGGAATATGTCAAAGAAGGAGCTGTTGTCATCGATGTGGGGATCCACAGAAGAGAAGAGGGGCTTTGCGGGGATGTAGATTTTGAGAGGGTAAGTGAGCATTGCAGCTATATCACGCCTGTACCGGGCGGTGTAGGACCGATGACGATCGCAATGCTGATGCACAACTGTGTAGAAAGTGTAGCCTTACAAACGGAGTGATGTCTATATGAAATGCCCACATTGCGGCGCACCCATGAAGGAAGATCAGATTTTCTGTGAAAAATGCGGTAAGGAGCGGCTTCTTGTACCGGTGTATGATGCAGAGGTGGATGCAAAGCTGGAAAGTACAATTTCCTCGATTGCAGATGACCTTGCCGATACCCAGCAGATCGTACCGCTTCCTCTGAACGAGGAGGAGCAGAAACCGGACAAAACAGAAACGGAGACGGAATCTTCCGATGATGGGGAAGAACAACAAATTGAATCAGATAATAAAAAATTGCATAAAAAAACATTTTTGTCAGGGATCTGTATTGGAATCGCGGCTGTCGTGCTTTTGGTATTTCTGACAGGAGCCTTGATCTATCGGAACAATCATGCTTCTTATGAGTATCAGTTAAAAATGGCAGAAGATATGTATAAAGCGCAGGATTATGCCCAGATGCTTGATTATGCCAAGGAGGCAGCTGCACTTGCACCAAATTCTTCGGATGCCAAGATGATGATGGCAAGAGCTTATGCGGGACAGAACAATACAGAAATGGAACAAAAGACACTGGAAGCACTGCTTGCGGCAGACAGTGCTTATGTGCAGGCATATGATCTGCTTGTCCCGATCTATGAGAGCCGGAAGGAATATGAAAAGATCGGACAGCTTCTGCTTTCCTGTAAAGAGCAGACAGTACTTGATAAATATGTAGCATATCGTTGTGATGCGCCGGAGTTTTCTATGACAGGCGGATCTTATGATGAAATGCTTTCCGTGAAGCTGATCGCACCGGGAAGCGGAGAAATCTATTACACAACAAATGGCAGACAGCCGGATCGCAGCAGCACCAGATATATCACACCGATCATTTTGGATTCGGGGATCTATCATCTGCAGGCAGTCTATGTGAACACATATGGTGTAACAAGTGCTGTGGCAGAGGAAACATATACAGTGGATGTCAGAACTCTGTCTGCACCGTTTGTATCGCTGGAAGCAGGCACATATACAGAGCCGCAGATGATAGAAGTGGAAACACCATCGGACATGTATCAGGTATATTATACGACAGACGGTTCAGAGCCGGGCTTTGAGAGTAATCTGTATACAGGACCGATCCCGCTGCCGCTCGGAGAAAGTCATTTTGCGTTCATCATGTATGATGAAAAGGATAATTCAAGTGATATTATATACGAAGATTATTCATTGCAGATGGAACTGGCACTTTCGGCGGATCAGGCAGTCAATCTGCTCAAACAGGCTCTGATCCTGCAGGGAAGCCTGACAGATGCGGACGGACATGTGGATGGTGTGGAAGGAAACCGGCAGTACGCGGTGATCGCGGTCATTTCGGAAAATGATATGTATTATTATCTGTTGTCGGAGACCTTTGTATCGCCGGATGGGACTTCCCAGAAAACAGGAAAGCTGTATGCAGTGTGTGTTACGACCGGAGAGAGCTTTGAAGCAGCGCAAAACAGACTTGGAGCCTACGATCTCCACAAATTACAGTAAAAACCATTGCACTTTTTTGAGAATTATTTTACTATAAGAAAGATATGGGCCTGCGGGTCAATGAACTGGAGGAGGAAGAAAATGTATAAAATTGTCAGAGCAGAAGAACTTACGACAAACATTTATCTCTTTGAAGTGGAAGCAAAAAGAGTAGCCAAAGCATGTTTGCCGGGACAGTTTGTCATTGTAAGAACAGGAGAAGACGGAGAACGTATTCCGCTTACGATCAGTGATTATAACAGAGAAAAAGGCACGATCACGATCGTGGTACAGACGATTGGCGCCGGTACAAACGAAATGAGAGACTTAAAGGCGGGAGATTTCTTCCATGATTTTGTTGGACCGTTGGGACAGCCTTCCGAATTCTGTAAGGAAGATATAGAAGAGCTTAAGAAAAAGAAGATCATTTTTGTAGCCGGTGGTCTTGGAACCGCACCTGTATATCCACAGGTAAAATGGCTTCATGAGCAAGGTGTTTTGGCAGATGTTATTATCGGTGCTAAAAACAAAGATCTTCTGATCTATGAAGAAGAAATGAAAAAGGTTGCGGGGAATGTATATCCTACAACAGATGACGGTTCCTACGGCAGAAGCGGTATGGTAACCAATACATTGAAGGATCTGGTTGAAAAAGAAGGCAAATCTTATGATGTCTGCGTTGCGATCGGTCCGATGATCATGATGAAATTTGTATGTCTGACAACAAAAGAGCTTGGCATTAAGACGATCGTTTCCATGAATCCGATTATGGTAGACGGAACCGGTATGTGTGGTGCATGTCGTCTGACTGTCGGCGGAGAAGTGAAGTTTGCCTGCGTAGACGGTCCTGAATTTGACGGTCATCTGGTTGATTTTGATCAGGCTATGAAGCGTCAGCAGATCTATAAAACTGCAGAGGGCAGAGCATTATTAAAACAGCAGGAAGGTGATACACATCACGGTGGATGTGGTCATTGCGGAGGTGACAAGTAATGGACGTGTTAAAGAAAGTACCTGTCAGAGAGCAGGATCCAAAGGTTCGTGCAACAAATTTTGAAGAAGTATGTCTTGGATATAATGAACAGGAAGCAATGGAAGAAGCAAGCCGTTGTATCAACTGTAAAAATGCACAGTGTATGAAGGGCTGCCCGGTATCCATCAATATCCCTGTATTTATTGAGCAGGTAAAGCTTGGCAATTTTGAAGCAGCTTATCATATTATCAATGAATCCAGTGCACTGCCGGCTGTCTGCGGACGTGTATGCCCACAGGAAAGCCAGTGTGAAGGCAAATGTATCCGTGGTATCAAGGGAGAACCTATTTCCATTGGTAAGCTGGAACGTTTTGTGGCTGATTGGGCAAGTGAGCATGGCATCAAACCGGCTCCTGCAAAGGAAAAGAAAAATAAAAAGGTAGCTGTCATCGGTTCCGGACCAGCAGGTCTGACCTGTGCAGGAGATCTTGCAAAGATGGGATACGATGTAACGATCTTTGAAGCATTACATGAAGCAGGCGGCGTACTTGTATACGGTATTCCTGAATTCCGTCTGCCAAAGACAAAAGTAGTGGCTAAGGAAATTGAAAACGTAAAATCTCTCGGTGTCAAGATCGAGACAAACGTTGTGATCGGTAAATCCACAACGATTGATGAACTGATGGATGAAGAAGGATTTGATGCTGTATTTATCGGTTCCGGCGCAGGTCTTCCGAAATTCATGGGTATTCCTGGAGAACAGGCAAACGGTGTATTCTCCGCTAATGAATACCTGACAAGAAGCAACCTGATGAAGGCATTCAAGGAAGATTCCCACACACCGATCATGCATGGTAAGAAAGTTGCTGTTGTCGGTGGCGGTAACGTAGCAATGGATGCTGCCAGAACAGCTTTAAGACTTGGAGCAGAGGTACATATTGTATATCGTAGAAGTGAAGAAGAGCTTCCTGCCAGAGTTGAAGAAGTGCACCATGCAAAAGAAGAAGGCATCATTTTCGACCTTCTGACAAATCCGATCGAGATCTTATCCGATGAAAACGGATGGGTAAACGGCATTAAATGTATTAAGATGGAGCTTGGTGAGCCTGATGCATCCGGCAGAAGAAGACCGGTAGCGATCGAAGGATCTGAGTTTGTAATGGATGTGGATACCGTTATCATGTCACTCGGTACATCCCCGAATCCACTGATCTCTTCTACAACAGAAGGACTGGAAGTCAACAAATACAAATGTATCATTGCGGATGAAGAACACGGTAAGACAACAAAAGAAGGTGTTTACGCCGGTGGTGATGCAGTTACAGGTGCAGCAACCGTTATTCTTGCCATGGGAGCGGGAAAGGCTGCAGCTAAGGGTATCGATGAGTACCTGTCACAGAAATAATTTCCTGTAGGGAGGAATCGGATATGCCTTGGTGCCCCGTATGTAAAAATGAATACAGAGAGGGCTACACACATTGCAATGACTGTGATGTAGACCTCGTAGATTCTCTCGAGGAAGGGCCGAGAGCCCTGATCGCGGGAGCGGAATACGATATGAACCGGATGGCAGAGCTTCTGCAGGCAAAGGATGTGGAATGCTTTGTCAGACCGGGTCAGAGAAAAGATGAATTTGAGCTGTATGTAACAGAAGAACATGCAGAGCGTGCGACAGCCTATCTGCAGAGTTATGTACAGGCAATGATGCAGCAGCAGGAAAAAGAAAGAAGAGCTGCCATGGGCATGGATGTGGATGCTGAGGACGGTGCGGATACAGAAACACCGGAAGAACAGCAGACACCGGAACGGGCAGCGCTTTATGAAGATAAGAACAATAAGGCTGAGGATGCAAAATCAAGTGCGATCGCGCTTATTCTGGTTGGTGGAATCGGAGTTGTATTTATTGTGGCGCTTGTTATGGATTATCTGCCGATTCATCTGTTCGGTCTTGGTAAGTATCTTATTTCCGGTATTATGACAACTATGTTCCTGGTGTTTATCGGAATGGGTGTTTCTTCCATAAAGACGTATAAGAAATATCTGGGTATTGCAGAGGAAGAGCAGAAGAACATTGAACAGATCATGGATCTTCTGGCACAGCATATGTCAAAAGAAGTGATCGATGCCAAGCTTGCCGGAGAGCCGGAAGAAATGCCACAGATCTATTACAGCCGTCTGGCATTGATCAAAGAATTCCTGGAGGCTCATTATGGCGGACTGGAACCGGCTTTATTAGAAAAGCTGGCAGATGACTGGTATGAAGAGTTATACGGCGAATCTGACGAGGAGTTGCTTTCAGAAGAATTGGATGAGGAATCAGTAGAAGAATCATCTGAGGAAGATGAAAAGACAGCAGAAAACGAAGAATAGAAGCCGGTCTGCACAGAAAGTGTGAAGTAGGAAGCAAAGTTGAAAATATCAATACTATCAGTAGGAAAAGTGAAGGAAAGCTATTTCAGGGATGCGATAACGGAATACAGTAAGCGTTTGTCAAAATACTGCAAGCTGGAGATCATAGAGGTGGCGGACGAAAAGACACCGGATCGTGCTTCGGAGGTTGTCTGTGAGCAGATCAAGGAGAAAGAAGCACAGCGTCTTATGCGCCATGTCAGGGAAGATGCCTATGTGATCGCACTGGCGATCGAGGGGAAACAGCTTGATTCGGTAGAACTGGCACAAAAGATCGATCAGCTTGGGATTACAGGAAAAAGTCAGATCCAGTTTGTGATCGGTGGTTCTCTGGGACTGCATGAAAGCCTGCTGAAAAGAGCGGATTACAAGCTCAGTTTTTCCAAGATGACATTTCCGCACCAGCTGATGCGTGTCATATTGCTTGAGCAGATCTACAGAAGCTATCGAATCATTGCGGGTGAACCGTATCACAAATAGCACTTGACGCACAAAATTATATAAGATATACTATTTATGTCAAAGAGGACAACACATAGGGGTTGTCCTCTTTCTGTTTATATATCTGCCGCGACAGCGGCAGGATTTTCGAGTCTGAGAAAGAAACAATACAGATATTAAGAATACTACAAGCATAAAATGAAGCATACACAACAAGGAGGATGAAGTATGAATGGATTTATGGAAAAGCTGGCAGAGGTGCTGGTGACAGTCGATGGTTTTGTATGGGGACCGGTGATGCTGATCCTGTTGGTTGGAACAGGTGTCTTTCTGACAATACGGACAGGATTCCTGACCTGGCGGAATCTGGGGTATGCGATCAAGAGTACACTGAGTAAAGAGGCAAGACAGAAAACAAGAGGAAGCGGTGATATTTCACCGTTCTCTGCACTGACAACCGCACTTGCCGCAACAATCGGAACCGGTAACATTGTAGGTGTTGCAACGGCAATGGTATCCGGTGGTCCGGGCGCACTTGTCTGGATGTGGATCAGCGCCTGTTTTGGACTGACTTCCAAGTTCAGCGAATGTATGCTGGCGATCAAATACAGAGAGGTCAACGAAAAGGGCGAAATGTCCGGTGGACCGATGTATACGATGAAGAAAGCGTTTAAACATAAAAAACTGGGCGCAATTCTTGGCTGGCTGTTTGCATTGTTTGCGGTTGTAGCATCTTTTGGTATCGGTAACCTGACACAGGCAAATTCTATTGCGGAATCAGTCAAAACAACCTTTCATGTACCGGTTGCAGTGACAGGTATTGTGATCACAGCATTGGCACTTCTTATTATTGTAGGCGGTATTAAATCTATTTCCAAGGTATCCAGTGTGGTTGTACCGTTTATGGCGATCTTTTATGTGATCGCAGGCCTGATCATTATTATCGGAAATATCAGTAACCTGCCTGCAGGAGTATCTATGATCTTCCATATGGCATTTTCCGTAAAAGCAGTGGGCGGCGGACTTTGCGGTACGATCGTGGCATCTATGATGAGTGCGATGCGGTTTGGTGTTGCCAGAGGTGTTTTCTCCAATGAAGCAGGTATGGGTTCAGCAGCCATTACAGCAGCTGCAGCAACAACCGATCATCCGGTCAGACAGGGATATATCAATATGACAGGAACATTCTGGGATACGATCGTTGTCTGCACGATCACCGGTCTTGCGATTGCAAGCTCAGGTATGCTTGGAGCGGTCAATCCGGACACCGGCGAACTGTATAAAGGAGCGGATTTGACGATCGCCGCTTTTAAGACTGTACTCGGAACACCGGGCGCATGGCTCGTCTGCATCGGTATCGCATTATTTGCATTTTCAACTATTTTAGGCTGGGAATATCATGGAGAAAAAGCATTTGAATATCTGCTTGGTACACATAAATATAATATGATCTACCGCATTCTCTTTTCCCTGATCGCCTATGTAGGTGCAACTACTTCTCTGGAGATCGTGTGGAATTTCTCCGATATTGCAAACGCGATGATGGCGATTCCGAACCTGATCTGTCTGCTTGCACTGAGCGGTGAAATCGCAAAGGATATCAAAGAATTCCAGAAAGTGATCAAAGCAGAGAAGGCGATGAAGAAGCACTCTTAAGACGATACAAAAGTATACAAGCAGGTAATATCGGTATATAATAGAATAAGAACAGAAAACAGAAAGAGAAACGGATATCCATTTCTCTTTCTTTGCGTAACAGGAAATGACAGAGCGGGAGGTAAAAATGGAAAAACAGTATATTGCGATCGATCTGAAATCTTTTTTTGCCTCTGTTGAGTGTGTGGAACGGCAGCTCGATCCGCTTCGGACCAATCTGGTTGTGGCAGATGCGACAAGAACGGAAAAGACGATCTGTCTTGCGGTATCACCGTCACTGAAGCAGTATGGGATTCCCGGAAGGGCAAGATTGTTTGAAGTGGTGCAGCGTGTGAAAGAAGTCAATAAAATGCGCCAGCAGCGCGCGGGACATCCGCTGACGGAAGAATCCTGCTTTGATGAGGAACTGAAATCGGATCCGGATAAAAAAGTATCCTATCTTGTGGCACCACCGCGCATGAGCTATTACATGAAATACAGTACAAAGATCTACAATATTTATCTGCGGTATGTGGCACCGGAGGACATTCATGTTTATTCGATCGATGAGGTGTTTATGGATGTGACCTCCTATCTGCGGACCTATGGAATGAATGCGCATGACCTTGCCATGCAGATGATCCGGGATGTGCTGCAGGAGACGGGTATTACGGCGACTGCAGGCATAGGGACAAATCTGTATCTGTGCAAGATCGCCATGGATATTGTGGCAAAGAAAATGCCGGCAGATGCATCGGGCGTTAGGATCGCACAGATAGACGAGCCATCATACAGGCGGCTTTTGTGGGATCACAGACCGCTGACCGATTTCTGGCGGGTTGGCAGAGGCTATGCAAGAAAATTGGAAAAATGCGGTATTTACACAATGGGAGATATTGCCAGATGCTCTCTCGGTAAACCGGAGGAATATTATAATGAGGAGCTTTTGTACAGGTTGTTTGGTATCAATGCGGAGCTTCTGATCGATCATGCATGGGGCTGGGAGCCCTGTACGATCGCAGATATCAAAGCATATAAGCCCGAGGCAAAGAGTATCAGCTCAGGACAGGTGCTGAAATGCCCTTATCCATGCGGCAAAGCGCGGCTTATTGTGCAGGAGATGACAGATCTTCTGGTGCTGGAACTGGTAGAGAAGGGATATGTGACAGACCAGCTTGTGCTGACGATCGGATATGATATTGATAATCTGACTGATCCGGTTATTTTGAAAAAATATCACGGAGAGATCACGACAGACCGCTATGGCAGAAGAGTGCCAAAGCATGCCCATGGGACAGAAAATCTGGAGGAGGCGACTTCTTCCACTAAAAGGATCATGGAAGGTATGCTTTCTTTGTATGACAGGATCATCAATCCTGATCTGCTGATCCGCCGTATCACAGTTGTGGCGGCGCACCTTCAGCGGGAACAGGATGTTATGCAGGAGGAGACCTACGAACAGATGGATCTTTTCACGGATTATGAGCAGAAAAATAAGGAAAAGCAGGAAAAAGAGGAAGAACGCAGAAAAGAAAAGCAGATCCAGAAGGCAATTTTGAATGTGCAGAAAAAATATGGCAAAAACGCACTGATCAAGGGCATGAATCTGCAGGAAGGTGCCACGACAATGGAGCGAAACCGGCAGATCGGCGGTCACAAGGCATAAGAAAGGGAAAACATGCAGATCAGAAAGGATTCTTATGAAGATATCATAGGACTGGAACACCATCAGTCAAAAACACATCCGCATATGTCGATCCATGACAGGGCTGCGCAGTTTGCACCGTTTTCCGCACTGACGGGACATGGTGCAGCGATCGCGGAAACAGCAAGGCTGACAGAACATGAAATAGAGCTGGATGAGTATGTGATGGAGAAAATAGATGAAGAGCTCCGGTGGCTGGCGGAGAATCTTGAAAGTAAGCCACAGGTAACTATAACATATTTTGTGCCGGATGAGAAAAAAGAAGGCGGCGCATTTGTCCAAAAGACCGGCTATGTGAAAAAACTGGACAGTTACCGGAAGACAATATTGCTTACGGATGATTCCAGTATCGATATGGAGAAGATCACAGAAATTCAAATAACTCGCGAAAGCGGCAAAAATATGCTATGATACTATTGTTCTGTGCGGAAGAAATGATGAAGTGCGGACAGAAAATGTGAGAGTGCGGAAAATATGCAGGAAGAAAAAATACGTTTAAATAAATATATGGCGCAGGCGGGGCTTTGTTCACGGCGGGAAGCAGATAAGCTGATCGGGCAGGGGCGTGTCTATGTAAATGGTACGGTCGCCGGGCTGGGCTGCCTGGTAGGCGCATCGGATAAGGTGCGTATCGGCAAAAAAGAGATCAAAGGAGCAGCAGATAAAGTGTTGATCGCTTTTTACAAGCCTATTGGAGTGACGTGCACGGAGAAAGACCGTTTCGCGGATAAAAAGATACTAGACTATGTGAATACCAAAACGAGAGTGACCTACGCCGGGAGACTGGATAAGGATTCTGAGGGACTTATGCTTCTGACAAATGACGGCGAGCTCATCCAGAAGCTGATGAGAGGTGCGGAAAAGCATGAGAAGGAATATGTGGTAAAAGCAGAGAAAGAGATCACGCCTGAATTTCTGGAGAAGATGGCGGGCGGTATTTATCTGGAGGAGCTGCATCAGACAACAAGACCATGCAAGATCACGCAGGAGGGGAAATATACATTCCGGATCATTCTGACCCAGGGACTGAACAGACAGATCCGCAGAATGTGTCAGGCGTGCGGAAACCGGGTAAAACAGCTCAGGCGTGTACGGATCATGAATATAACACTGGGTGATCTGCATAGCGGGCAGTCGCGTATGCTGACGAAGGAAGAGGCAGAGGAATTATATACGCTTGTCGGACTTCAAGCCCCGGAACAGTTTCAAAAACAGATTTGAAACGTCCTGAGGGAAGATCGCATATATAACAGAAGCAGAATATGGGAGAATAAGATGGAAGAAAAGATAGCAAGAATGCGGGAACTGATCCCTGTTTTACAGAAAGCATCCAGGGCATATTATGCACAGGACACAGAGATCATGAGCAATTTTGAATATGACAGATTATATGATGAACTGCAGGCACTGGAGGCAGAAACAGGTATCGTACTTTCGGGTTCGCCATCGGTAACGGTCGGATATGAGGCTGTGGATGCGCTGCCCAAGGAGCGGCATGAAAAACCGATGCTTTCGCTTGCAAAGACAAAGGAACGGGAAGAACTGAAGAGCTGGCTCGGCGATAAGGAAGGACTGCTTTCCTGGAAGCTGGACGGTCTTACGATCGTACTCACTTATGAAGGAGGACAGCTTGTAAAAGCGGTAACACGCGGAAACGGGGAAGTCGGCGAAGTCATTACACCGAACGCCAGAGTGTTCCGGAACATACCGGGCAGGATCCCATATCAGGGAAGTCTGGTGCTGCGCGGGGAAGCGGTTATTCCGTACTCCGAGTTTGAAAAGATCAACGCACAGATCGAAGATGCGGATGCCAAATATAAAAATCCGCGGAATCTCTGCAGCGGATCGGTCAGGCAGTTAAATAATGAGATCACAGCAAAAAGAAGCGTGTACTTCTATGCATTTTCTTATGTAAAAGCCGAGCTGGACGGCGCAGAACCGCCGTTTGAAAATGATCGTGAGAACCAGTTCCGTTTTTTAAAGGAGCAGGGCTTTGATGTAGTACCGTATAAACGGGTAAATGCAGATACGATCATGGCAGAGATCGAATGGTATGCACAGGCAATACAGACATATGATATTCCGTCCGATGGACTGGTGCTCTGTTATTGTGATCTGGCTTATTCTGCTTCTCTGGGTCTGACGGCAAAGTTCCCGCGTGATTCGATCGCTTTTAAATGGGCGGACGAAACAGCAGAGACCACCCTTTTGGAGATCGAATGGAGTCCAAGCCGTACAGGACTCATCAATCCGGTAGCAATATTTGAACCGGTCGAGCTGGAAGGAACGACAGTCAGCCGCGCCAGTGTCCATAATATCAGTGTGATGAAAGCATTATCGCTCGGGATCGGTGATAAGATCACCGTTTATAAAGCCAATATGATCATTCCGCAGATCGCGGAAAATCTGACAAAGAGCGGCGTGAAGGATATCCCCGCGCATTGCCCTGCGTGCGGTGCTGACACGAAAATCGAAGCGGCAAATGAGGCAGAGGTATTATATTGTACCAACCCGGACTGCCCGGCAAAAAAGATCAAGTCATTTGCACTGTTTGTCAGCCGTGATGCACTCAATGTAGATGGTTTGTCGGAGGCAACTCTGGAGAAGTTCATCGGTAAAGGCTTTATCCATTCCTTTGCGGATATCTTTCATCTGGAGCAGCATGCGGATACGATCAAAGAAATGGAGGGCTTTGGCGAAAAGTCCTGCAAAAATCTCCTCGACAGTATCGACAAAGCAAGACAGACAACTCTGCCAAGGCTGATCTATGCGCTGGGGATCGCAGGGATCGGTGTTGCCAATGCAAAGGTACTGTGCAGATATTTTGACTATGATATAGAGAAGATAAAATCGGCAGACGTGGAAGAACTGTCGGAAATAGACGGTGTCGGAGAAGTACTGGCAGGCGGCATCAGAGCATATTTTACGAAAAAAGAAAATCTGTCAGCGCTGGACAACTTATTGAAAGAACTGGAACTTGAGAAACCGGAAGAAAACACACAACAGCAGACGCTGGCAGGTAAGGTATTCGTGATCACAGGCTCACTGGAGCATTTTGCCAACCGAAATGAGCTCAAGGAGCAGATCGAGCAGCGTGGTGGAAAGGTAACAGGCTCTGTGACCGGAAAGACAGATTATCTGATCAATAATGATATTACCTCGACATCCGGAAAAAACAAAAAAGCAAAAGAGCTTTCGGTTCCGATCATCACAGAAGAAGAGGCTATGCGGATGCTGTAACTATTATCAAATCCGCGCAGATGTGCTATACTGTAATGAGTCCGTAGGAAACCAAGCGACTGCGAAGCAAAAACAAAAACAGAGGATGGTAAGAAATGCCAATTAAAATACAAAGCGACCTCCCCGCCAAGGGAATACTGGAAAATGAAAATATATTCGTCATGGACGAAGGAAGAGCAATCAGTCAGGAAATCAGACCGTTGAAGATCTGTATTCTGAATCTGATGCCGCTCAAGGAAGAAACAGAGCTTCAGCTTCTGAGAGCATTGTCTAATACACCGCTGCAGGTGGATGTGGATTTTATGAAAACGAGCACACATGTTTCGCAGAATACTTCTGCGAACCATCTGAATCGTTTTTATTCCACCTTTGCAGAGCTGAAGGATAATAAATATGATGGACTGATCATCACAGGAGCACCGGTGGAACAGATGGCGTTCGAAGAAGTGGATTACTGGGAAGAGCTTTGCATGATCATGGAATGGTCCAAGAAGCATGTCACGTCCACGCTGCATATCTGCTGGGGTGCACAGGCGGGACTGTATTATCATTTCGGACTGCCAAAGATCCAGCTTCGGGAAAAGCTGTTTGGTATTTTTGAGCATAAGGTAATGAACCGGAAAATACCGCTTGTCAGAGGCTTTGATGATTATTTCATGGCACCGAACAGCCGCTATACAACGGTCAGCGCAAAGGCGATCCATGATTGCCCGCAGCTTATTGTACTGGCAGAATCCGAAGAAGCGGGCGTGCTTTTATGTATGACAGAGAATGGCAAACAGATCTTTGTCATGGGACATCTGGAGTATGACCGGGTTACCCTGCAGAAGGAATACGAAAGGGATTTGGCAAAGGGGCTTTCCATCAAACTTCCGGTCAATTATTTTCCGGAGGACGATCCGACGAAAAGACCGCATCTGCAATGGCGTGCCCATTCCAACAATCTTTACAGCAACTGGCTTAATTATTACGTATATCAGGAAACCCCGTATGATATCAACCAAATCCAGTAATATGGGATGGAATTTCCATGATGCTTCCTTTTTTATCAGTAATTATCTGAATCTGTATGAACATCAGTCTACGTACAGCCCCAATGCACCGCTGCGTTTCCTGATCTATTACAAGAGTGCAATATGCCGAAGATTATCGACAAAGAAACCTTAATTTCGCCATAATGGATATTGTATGAAAGGTAAGCATATGATATGATAAGCAAGGATTGCAAAATCGTCAATGGGGATAACGAGGGAAATAAATATTGATTGAATTGATAAAGATTCTCCCAGTTTGGCTTTTTTGGCGGTGGGAGAATTTTTTATGTAATAGGAAACTTCGTTCCTATTACATAAAAAATTCTCCGCGGGGATGCGCAATGCACATTCTTTGTTGCAATGCTATTTGTATTAAATGGAGTAAATGTATGGTTAAAGGGCTGGATCATATAGCGGTAATTGTATCTACTGAGGAAAGTATAACTTTTTATGAAGCTTTGGGATTCAATATGATAAAGCGTTTACATAGGAAATATGATGATGTTGTATTCCTGCAGAATGGGGCTGTTATATTGGAAATTTTTATAGATGCAAATCATCCAGAAAGACTACAGAATCCAGAGGCAAAAGGACTTAGACATATAGCATTTGTTGTAGAAGATATGCAAAGTATAATAAATAAGTTGGCGAAAAAGGGATTTACTGTTGAAGAAGTAAGGCAGGATTGGTTTGGACGGAACATTACATTTATAGAAGATCCAGATGGACAAAAAATTGAACTGGTAGAAAATGTAATAGAAAAGGGAGCATTAGGGAATGAGTAAGATCAATCTCAAGAAAGTAATAAAATATATTGCTATAGGATTTACTGCTTGTTTTGCAGTTACATCAATTATTGCAAAGTTGAAAAAGAATACCACTACCTATAAAAATGAGCCTTCTCAGAAAAATCCCATGGAAGGGAAAACGGTAAGCTTTGTCTATAATGAAGATGAACCAGAGAATGCGGATGGTGTTAGAGGGCATCTGGAAGCAATCGGAAATTCTGATTATAAGCCGGGCTTTTATGAGAAATATGTGAAACGTGGAATCGATATTTTGCTGTCATTTGGAGGCTTGGTTGTGCTCAGTCCGTTCCTTTTGGGAATTTCCGTTGCAATCATTATTGATGACCCAGGACCGGTATTATTTACACAGAAGAGACTTGGCAAGAATAAGGAATATTTTAAATTACATAAATTCAGAAGCATGAAAATGTGTACTCCACATGATGTACCAACGCATATGCTGGATAATCCTGAACAGTATATCACGAAAGTGGGAAAATTCCTTCGTGCACATTCGCTGGATGAATTACCACAGATCTGGGATATCTTTATGGGAAATATGAGTGTGATCGGTCCAAGACCGGGACTATGGAATCAGGATCTGCTTACTTCTGAAAGAGATAAATATCAGGCAAATGATGTAAGACCGGGACTCACCGGATGGGCGCAGATCAATGGACGAGATGAATTGGAAATTCCGGATAAAGCAAAGCTGGATGGTTATTACGTTGCACATATGGGGCTTTGGATGGATATAAAAGTTTTTCTTGGAAGTTTGCATGTATTTGGTAAAGATGATAGTGTGGTTGAAGGTGGAACGGGAGAAATGAAGAAAGGTTCTGCAAAAGAAAAGATAGGTCGTCATTATACAGATGGACAGTCTGCGCAGGAACTGATTGGACACATCGGATTTGGGGACCCAGTTGAAGTTGATACTGATGGTAAAAAGAAAGTGTTAATTACAGGAGCGGGCTCTTATATTGGAGAAAGCTTTATTGCATATGCAAAAGAAAAGTTTCCGGCACTTGAGGTTGAGGAATTAGATATGCTGGATGGTTCCTGGCGAGAAAAGGATTTCTCAGGTTATGATATTGTATATCATGTTGCGGGAATTGCGCATGCAGATGTTGGAAATGTAGATGATGAAACGAAAGAAAAGTATTATGCTATTAATACAGATCTTACTGTAGAAGTTTGTAAAAAGGCTAAAATGGATGGCGTGAAAGAATTTATTTTTATGTCATCTATGATTGTATATGGTGATTCAGCACCATATGGAAAGAAGAAAGTGATTGATGCAAATACGGTTCCAGCTCCGGCAAATTTCTATGGTGACAGTAAATTGCAGGCAGATGTGGCGGTAAGAGCACTTGCGGATGATCAGTTTAAGGTAATTGTACTCAGACCTCCGATGATCTATGGAAAAGGCAGTAAAGGTAATTATCCAATCTTGGCTAAACTTGCGAAGAAGCTTCCAATATTTCCTGATGTAAATAATGAGCGTAGTATGCTTTATATTGAAAATCTTTGCGAATTCTTATGTCAGATTATGTTAGTGAAAGAAATCAAAGAAAATGCAATCGTTCTTATTCCTCAAAATGGTGAGTGGACCAGGACAAGTGAAATGGTAAAGATGATTGCTGAAGTCTCTGGGAAGAAGATTAAATTGCTGAAGCTATTAAAGCCAGCAGTGTGGATAGGCGGAAAGGTGCCCGGAAAGATAGGGGAGCTGGTGAACAAGGCGTTTGGGAATAGCTGTTATGAATCACAAATGAGTAATTATAGTGGGGTAAAATATATCAAAACGAATTTGAAAGAAAGCCTGCTAAAGACGAAAGAAATACAAATAGAAAAAAAAGCACTAATGTTAGCTTCTGTAGCATCTATGATAGATTTATTTAACGAGGATAATATAAATGTATTATTGGAGTTAGGATATAAAGTTGATGTTGCATGTAATTTTAAAGAGGGAAGCATAACGAGTAATGATCATGTAGAAAAATATAGAAGATCGCTTGAAAAAAGGGGAATAGGTACTTACCATGTTCCAATTCCTAGAAGTATATATAGGGTTCGAAAAATAATTCAATCATATCTGTTTGTAAAGGAAATGGTTAATAATAAGGAATACAATATTGTACACTGCCATTCTCCAATTGGTGGAGTTATATGTCGATTAGCATGTATAGGTGCAAGACGTAGGGGAACAAAGGTAATATATACTGCCCATGGTTTCCATTTTTTTAAAGGTGCAAGTAAAAAAGCATGGCTAATATATTATCCAGTTGAAAGGATATGTGCCCGATATACAGATGTATTAATAACTATTAATAAGGAAGATTATGCTAGGGCACAAAAATTTAAAGCAGGTAAAGTGGTATATGTTCCGGGAATAGGTGTTCATGTAGCAGATATACAAAATATTGTGATTGACAGAAATGAAAAAAGAAAAGAGTTTGGTTTATCTGACAAAGATTTTGTTTTTATGAGTACAGGACAGCTTTCAGAACGGAAGAATCATGAAGTTGTGATTTATGCATTATCAAGAATTCATGATGAAACAGTTAAATATTTAATTGTTGGTCTGGGTGAACTGGAGGGATATTTAAAAAAACTTGCAGCAAAATTAAATGTATCTAATAGGGTTATTTTTGCAGGATATAGAGAGGATGTTTATGAAATTTTACATGCAGTAGATGGATTTGTTTTTCCAAGTTTACAGGAGGGATTGCCAGTAGCCTTAATGGAAGCAATGTGTGTTGGATTGCCTGTAATATGCAGTTCAGTTAGGGGCAATATTGATTTGGTAGAAAATGATAAAGGCGGATTAGTGTATGATTGTAACGATATAGATGGAATTAGTAATGGCATGAAATATATTGCTAGTGGTGAATTATCTTATATGGGTGAGATTAACAAGGAAAAAGTAATGCAGTTTGATTATAGTCGAGTTCAAAATAAAATGAGAAAACTGTATAGCAATTTATGACAAGAATATAAGATCGTTATATGGGAGACAGATGATTTAAAATATGTAAAGTGCCTGTTGTCATAGGGCATTCCCATAATACAAGATGTAATGTGTTGTGGTAATATTATCTGTTTAAACCGTTTGTGAACGTACTACTTACCGACAGATTTGCCTGTTCGGAAAATGCAGGCAAATGGATTTTTGGAGACAAAATATATGTGCCTATAAGGAACTGCGGAATCTGCTGCACAAAGAAACGATTTGACCTGATACATTGTCACACACCTGTTGGGGGTATTAGGGCGAATAGCTGCACATAAAAAGCATGTGCCCCATCTCTTTTACACCGCCCATGGATTTCATTTTTACAATGGTGCGCCATTGAAGAATTAGCTGATTTTCTATCCGGTAGAGAAGTTTCTGTCTCGTTATACGGATGTGCTTATTACCATCAACAACGAGGACTACAAGAGGGCAACCGAGAAGTTCCATGCCAAGAAGATGTTTTATATCTCTGGTGCGGGAGTGGATGTGGAGAAATTTGCACCTAGACAATCTGGTAGGGATAAGATAAGAGCAGAGCTGGGACTAGAAGATACAGATTTTATGCTTCTTTCTGTTGGCGAACTAAACGAAAACAAGAATCATGCATCTGTCATAAAAGCCATAGCTGGCAAGGATATCACCTATGTGATAGTTGGCAAGGGAGATAAGGAAGCAGAACTGAAGACAATGGCTGATGAAAATAATGTTGACCTGCGTCTCACTGGCTACAGAAATGATGTGGCTGACTTCTATGATGCAGCGGATGTCTATATTCTCCCTTCTATTCGAAAAGGCTTGAATGTGAGCCTGATGGAAGCCATGGACAGTGGACTTCCAGTGGCCTGTAGCCCAATAAGAGGTAATACGGATTTGGTGGATGAGGAAGATGGAGTAATGTTCATGGTGAATGATGCTTAGGGCTGTAAGTCAGCAATTGAGTATGTTCTAAGTGCCGATAATGCTAGGCTTGGTAAACATAATCAAGAGAAGATAAAGAGATTCTTTATTGATGAGATTAATCGGAGAATGGATGAGATATATCAATATAATTCATAGTGAGAAAAGTTAACCACAAAATAGGAGAGTTAAATCATGATTAAAAAGATTGTTATAGCAAGATCTAACGCTGTGGAACCTGATAGTAGGGTTGAAAAGGAAGCAAATTCACTTGCTAAAGCGGGGTATGATGTTACGATTTTAGCATGGGATAGATCAAATAACTATCGCATACGAGAAGACAAAAAGACTTTATCTGATTCTAGTGTAAGAAGAATATCATTTGGATGTAAGGCTGGATTTGGAGACGGACTAAAAAGTTTGAAGTCATATTTATTATTTCAAAAACGTTTATTTTGCTGGTTGGTGAAAAACAAAAATGAATATGATATAGCTCATTTGTGTGATTTTGATACCGCATTTTTTGGAAGCAAGGCAGCAAGATTATGTAAGAAACAGTACATATTTGATATATTCGATTATTTAAGTACAGATGCAAACAACTTATTTCAAAAGGTTATTAAACACGCAGAAGATAATATTATAAATCATTCAACAGCAACAATAATATGTACTGAAGAAAGAAGGCAGCAGATTAGAGATGCTAAGCCTGCAAAATTGGTAATAGTTCATAATACGCCTGAAGCTATAGAAATAGAAAACACGAAAAGAAAAACTGATAAAAAGAAGATAAAAATATGTTATGTAGGAATTTTGCAAGATTATCGTTTGATAAAAGAAATGGTGCATGCGATAGAAAATATGGATTATTTAGAATTGCATATAGGTGGATTTGGAAAATATGAAGAGGATATTAAAACTGAAGCTATTAATCATGGGAATATTATTTATTATGGGAAATTGCAATATAAGGATACGATTGCATTAGAAAATGATTGTGATATTATGACGGCGATTTATGATCCAAGTATAGGTAATCATTATTATGCCGCACCAAACAAATTTTATGAAGCGCTTTTTTTAGGAAAACCTTTAATAATGGTAAAAGGAACAGGAATGTCAAACGTAATCAAAGAAAACGACTTGGGTGAATTAATTGATTTTTCAGAAGAAGGATTTATATTAGGAGTAAAAAATTTAGTTGATAGAAAAGACGAGTGGAAGGAAATGAAAAAAAGAATGCAAAAAATATATAAAGAAGAATATTCATGGAGTGAAATGGAAAAGAGACTGTATTCTTTATATGAGGAGTTGTAATGTTTATAAGTAATAGAAATAGGAAAATTTTAATGTTTCTTACAATGTTTTTTTATCCGTTTTTGCCAATTATTAAAGAATGGAGTTCTTTGTATGGAACATTATTGGAAGTAATATTATTAATTGGTCTTTTCTGCATATCTGTTATTAGGATGAAAAAAGGAAAGATTGTAGTTTTATTTAATAAATATGTAGCTGCGCTTGTGATTCTATTGGTGATTTATTTTGTTATGAATATGAATGACTTATCTGTTGCAATTTCCGGATTAAGAGCATTACTACTCTATATATTCTTTTATTTAATTGAGAATGATACGCGCTTTGGACAAGCTGAAATAATTAAGATAACTTGCTATGGTTGTTTCATCACAACTATGATAATGAGTATAGGCTGCGTTATACAATTTATATATCCTTCATTAATAAGATCATCACATAATCCTGCGGCTTGGGATTCGTTAAGGACCAAAACTGATTGGACTCCTTTGGGAATCTATAATAGAGCGATATCATTTATGGTAGACCCGAATGTACTGAGTGCTTATCTGTTTTTTTCATTTGTTTTATTGGTGATTTTTTGGAAAAAGAAAAAAGAAAAAAAGTTTTTGCTAATGATGTCAATTAGCGTTATTGGGCTCGTTTTAACTCAATCTCGAACTGGAATATTCCTTTTTATAATATATATTGTGTCTTCATTAGTGGTTGGACAAATTAGGAATAAACATGTTTCAATCAATAGGCTGATTATTATTAGTGGAATAGGTGTATTAGTTATATGCGTAGTTATCAATAATTGGGATAATATTTTGACTTTTTTGCGCGTAGACACATTAATGAATGGTAATGGAAGAGTGGAAAAAAATGCTATGCAGATTGAAACTTTTTTCACTAATACATTAAAGCTTATTTTGGGAAATGGTCTATTTGATGGACGAGAAATTATATTTGAGAATTCTTATTTGATGATACTGTATATGTTTGGAATAATAGGAACGATTTTTTGGGTTTTGTTATCCAGTATCGTATTTAAAAATATTTTTTGTGCAGCAAATATAGAAATATTATTATGCTATGGAGCTGCAATTTTTGTGGGAGATTATATTCTTATTCCTCAAGTTACACTTGTTGCTATATTGTGTTTGATTTCAAATATATGTGATTTGTCATAATTTTATTGGAGGAGATCTGCTATGAAAGTTCTTCAGATATTATTCCCTTGTGCAATGGGAGGTGTGGAGAGAATTGCAAGTCAATTATTAGAATCAAATGAAAAAATCGATTGTTATATAGGGATTGACAGTAAATATTATGAGGCGTTTGTATCATACGTCCACCCTGATGTTGAAAGAGTGATTCCTTTAGATTGTTCTTCTATTAGACAAACGTTACATTCAGTAAAAAAATGTATAAAAACAGTTAATCCCAATATTGTACATACGCATGCAAGAAAAGAAATGGTTTATGTATGCTTGTGCTTAAAAAGAAATATTATTCACATTAGGACACAACATATGGAGGAAAAACCCAAAATACCAGTATGTATACTTGAAAAATGGATTTTGAGAAAAAAAGTTGATTTGTGGATAGCCACGTCAAAAAGATTAGCAAATACGTATTTGTCAGACCAAAGATATATTAAATCTGCAAATATTGATGTAATTTATAACGGAGCTAGTGAAGGAGAAAAAAGAGTTTCGTATGACATAAGTAAGAAATATTGTATTGTTTGTCGCATTTCAAAGCAGAAGGGAATTGATATACTTGTGAGAGCTGTTGCAAGTTTGGATGAAAGTGTTCGTAAGAATATTAGGATTGATATTTGGGGAGAAGGCGAGGAACTTAAGGCGGTAATGGATTTAATAAAACAACTTAGGGTTGAAAATATCTTTTTTTATAAAGGAACGACTATAGATCCTAAAAAAATAGTTGTAGAGTATGATTCTTTATTAATGCCTTCACGATATGAAGGATTGCCATTAACAATGTTGGAATGTATGTCAACGGGAACTCCTGTGGCGACACATGATGTTGGATGTGTAAATGAGTTTATTGAGTCAGGAAAGAATGGATGGATAATTAATGATGCTTTTACATGGCAAGATTTTTTTATGGAAGATTTAACGACCTATGAATATGAAAGAATGTGCAAAAATGTTGTAAAAACGTATAATGAACTATTTTCACTGGAAAAAATGAAAAATAGTTATTTTGATGTTTATAAAAAAATGGCTATAAAGGGAAAAAGAAAATACAATGGATAGTAATAAGGTAATTAAAGCAGGTTTTGGGTATACAATAGCAAATTATTTGATAAAAGGTCTTGCCTTTTTTACGTTGCCAATATTTACAAGGTTATTAACAACTGCAGATTTTGGCATATACAATACCTTTTTAGCATATGAAAACATTTTGACTGTTATTTTAGGAGTATCGTTTTATTCTTCTTTTAATGCTGCTAGATTTAAATTTAGTAAGATAGAAAAATATATTTCAGCATGCATTACATTTTCTTCTATTTTATCGTTGGTTTTTCTGATTTTTGTACAAATTATATATCCAATTTATAGTAGATATTTAGGACTTGACAGATGGATTTTAGTTCTATTATTTGCATATAGTTTTTCTACTGCAATTATAACTTATTACAATAGTTATGTTGGATTAGATTATCAATATAAAAAATTTGTATTAATATCAGCGATTGGTGCAATTGGGAATATCGTGATGTCATTGCTATTGGTATTGACTTTTTTTTCAAATAATAGGGGCATAGGCAGAATTGCCGGAATGACCATACCTACTATTTTTTTGAGCACATATATATTGTTGTTTTTTTTCTCTAAGAATAAACCAAATTTAGATAAAAATTGTATAAGGTATGCGTTACTTTATAGCATACCAATTATTCCGCATAGCTTGTCACAAATAATTTTGAATCAGTTTGATAGAATTATGATAACTTCTATAGTAGGTGAATCAGAATCTGGAATTTATAGTTTTGCATATACAATGTTTTCTATTTTATTGATTACTATAACTTCGATTGATAAAATATGGGGACCTTGGTTTTTCGATAATTTGAAAGAAAACAATTATTTAAAAATAAAAAAGACCAGTACGCAATATGGATTACTAATGGCTGTGATTAGCAGTTTATTGATGCTTATTGCACCTGAAATAATTAAATTTTTGGGCCCTAAAGAATACTGGAATGCGATATATTGTGTCATTCCAATCGTGATAGGAGGATATTTTTCTTTCTTATATTATATTCCGTGTCAGGTTGAATATTATTATGCAAAAACAAAATATATAGCTTTTGGTTCTATATTGGCAGCGATAGTAAATATAATTCTTAATTCTATTTTTATTCATCAATATGGATATATTGCAGCTGCTTATACGACGTTAATATCATATTTATTATATTTTTTGTTCCATTACTTGATTTCTGTGCATATAGCACATAAATGTTTGTTTGAAACAAAAAAATTAGTGATAATGTCATGCGGAGTTATTTTATTTGGAGTAGTTGCATTTAGATTAATGTATTCTCCGATTATAAGATGGGGACTTTCAATTGTGATAGCGTTCATTTATGGCAGTGTTGTATTTAAAGAATTTGATGTAACTAATAAGATTAGAAAGATAAAGATGAGGAAGATGTAGAATGCATGAATTGACGAATTCGGAATTTAAATTTTATGAATTAAAGACATTAAAAAAAATTGATGAAATATGTATGAAAAATAATTTTAGATATTATTTAGCGTATGGTACTTTACTAGGCGCTATAAGGCATAAAGGCTTTATACCATGGGATGATGATGTAGATATATGGATGCCACGACCTGATTATGAGAAATTTGTAAAATATTGTATTGATAATGAAGAAAAAATGGGATGTTATCAATTGGTACATTATAGAAATAATATTAATTATTGTATGGGAATGGCTCGATTTTATGATAAAAGGACAAAGGTTCTTGAAAATCATGTCAGAGAATATGGATTAGGTGTGTTTATTGATGTATATCCACTCGATGGATGTGGTAACAATGTGAAAAGTGCAGAGCATATTTTTGTTAAAAATCGAAATAAGAGATTTTTAGCAGGAATTGGAGCTCCAGAAAAATATGAAAAAAGTAAATCCGGATTAGTGGGTAATTTGGTGAAGTTTTGTTGTTATAAATATGCTAATTGTATTGGAATAAACAAAATATTAGAAAAGATGGATTACCAATCTATGAAATATAAATTTGAAGATGAGTATGTAGCTACAACTGTCTGGGCGATATATCGGAAAGGTACACTAATGCAGGAATGGATTGGGAAAAGTAATTCGGTTGATATATTTAGAAGAGAATGGTTTGATAATATATTGAGAGTTGATTTTGAAAACATTAAAGTTAATATTCCGTCTGAATATCACAAAATACTGTCACATAGATATGGTGATTACATGAAATATCCGCCAATTAGTGAGCAAAATGGTCATCATGATTTCTTAGCATATTTAAGAGAGGAATACAGTTAAAATGAGTTGTGTTATTTTGTTGGCTGGTGGAAAAGGAGCACGTATGGGAAACAAAATCCCAAAACAACATTTAGAGGTTGAAAAGCATCAAATAATTGAATATACTCTGAAGGCATTTTCTGCTTCAGAAAATATTGAATTTATAGTAATTGTTTCAAACAAAGACTATATTGATGAAATGAAAAATATATGCAAAAAGTTTGCTAAAGTTAAAATGATTCTTTCAGGAGGAAGAACAAGAGCATTGTCAACCTTCAATGCTATATATGCACTGAAGGATTACGTTGACGATGATGAAAAAATTATTGTTTCTGATGCTGCTAGACCTTGTGTTAGAATTTCAGAAATCGATAAGGTTTTGGAGGCTCTTGAACAATATAATATTGTAACAACTGGGGTTGAGGTATATGAAACAATTTTAAAAACTCAAAACAACAGTTTGGCTGAGATTATACAAAGAGATGGAGTATTTAGACAGACTTCACCTGAAGGATATAGGTTTAAAATATTGAGAAAGCTATACTTAGAACAATCAATAGACCAAATAGATAAATATAATAATATTGGAATAGATCAAATGTTTGAGAAAAATGAAAATATAGGAATAATTAAATGTTCCCCATTAAATTTTAAAATTACTACTCAAGAAGATATAAAAATGTTTGAGGCAGTAATTGAGCAAGGATTTGAAAAATTTATTAATAGTTAAAATGTCAATATTATAATTGATCCTAGATTATTCACGTTACACCATGTAAGTGGCTGAAAACCACATAATTACTGTGCTTTAACTGCATATTGAATATTCTTGTCTCAAGAAAACCAGATTCCGGTAACTTGGAAACTGGTTTTCCGGAGAGGGAACCACCATTGATTGGCTTGATTAAAACCTATAAGGAATTGAACGAATGTCAAGCCCAGAGCCGCTTTGTGGGGCACAAGCCGGCTTTACATTTGTGAGATTTTTTGTATTATTCATAATTACCAATCGGTTTCCTTATCACCGGACTGCATGGACACCGAGACCGGAATATTCACATATTGCTTTTCACCTATTAAGTGAGTAAAAAGGAGCATCCATTTGTAGTAACCCTTACTGGTTCAAAAGAGGGACAAAGAACTATTACTTGATTGACAATGGGATAATTATATTATGGATTTTAACAAGCCTATTGAACAATATTTATTTGGAACTTATTAACTGAGATACAGGTATTTATGTATCTAAAGATATTATATGAGGAGAAAGACAATATGAAAACGGTAATGCTTGTATTCGGCACGCGCCCCGAGGCGATAAAAATGTGTCCGCTTGTAACTGAATTAAAAACAAGAAAAAAATTGAAAACAGTGGTTTGTGTAACCGGTCAGCATCGTCAGATGCTGGATCAGGTTCTAAATACATTCAATGTTATTCCGGATTATGATCTTTCTATTATGAAGCAGGGACAGACGCTATTTGATATAACAACAGGTATCTTGGAAAAAATCAAAAAAGTGCTGGAAGATGTAAAACCCGATGTTGTTCTTGTACATGGTGATACATCAACGACATTTGTTACTGCACTTGCCTGTTTTTATCTGCAGATTCCGGTTGGACATGTTGAAGCGGGATTGCGCACTTATAATATTTATTCGCCATATCCAGAAGAATTTAACCGGCAAGCGGTAGGGATTATTTCGCAGTACAATTTTGCACCAACGCAGATGGCTGCTGATAATCTTATAAAAGAGGGCAAAGATCCAAGTAAGATTTTTATTACTGGTAATACAGTAATTGATGCAATGCAACACACAGTAAGAGCAGACTATACGCATCCTGAGCTTGAGTGGGTGGGAAATGATAAATTAATCTTTATTACAGCTCACAGAAGAGAAAATTTGGGCGAGCCAATGCATCATATGTTTCGTGCTATCAGGAGAGTATTGGATGAACATCCAGATTGTAAAGCTGTATATCCAATTCATATGAATCCGGTTGTTAGAAAAGCTGCAGAAGAAGAATTAGGTGGATGTGACAGAATTCATATCATTGATCCAATAGAAGTATTTGACTGTCATAATTTTGAAGCTAGATGTCATTTGTGCTTAACAGATTCTGGTGGAATCCAGGAAGAAGTTCCGTCATATGGAAAACCTGTTTTGGTAATGAGGGATACAACAGAGAGACCGGAAGGCGTTAAAGCTGGCACTCTTAGATTGGTAGGAACTGACGAAGAAGTAATATATAAGAATTTTAAAGAGCTTCTTGAGAATAAAGATGCATATGATGCCATGGCTAAAGCATGTAATCCATATGGAGATGGACATGCATGTGAGAGGATTGCTGATATTTTGGAAGAAAAAGAGTATCAGCCTTGGGTAGCTAAATAAAAATATTGGAATTGTTGAAAAGTAGTAGGAGGATGGCATGTTCCGCTGTATTGTTATTTATAGGTACTTTGCCATTGATTAAAAAGAATCTGAGATATGCTTTCTTGTTCAGACTACATAGATAGCGGAGAAAGAGGAAGTCTTCCCATCCCTAAGTATGGCGAGATTCATAATGATACGACAGAGCATCTCATCAGAGATTGATGCATCAAGAGAAATGTTATAGTACGAAACGCGCGAAATGCACGAATCGAGGTAATAGAGATTTTTTCTCGAAGATATGGTGGAATAGAAAGGCACTTGTGATTGAGTGCTTGTTTTTGCAGAAAGATAGGTTATACATATGCAAAATAAGAGAGGGAAAAAAATCAAAGAGGTTATTCTTAATCAACCAATAAATAGTATTGAGAATGATTGGATTGGAGTATCTACTTATGTGGATAGGTTGGATGCTGCTGTAGAGCATGGTGCAGAAATTGTAGGTGTTACATCGGACTTTGGTAGTGGAAAATCGAGTCTGCTTTCATTGTATCAAAAGCGTTACAAGAATAATTACCGGAAGAGAATTTATACTGTCAATATGTGGGAGGTGTTGAATGAAAACTCTGAAAATGAGAATGAAATAACGGGACATAAGAAAAAATCGATTAAGGATATCCATCAGGTATTTCTTTACCATATGGTAAATCAAATTAGTGCAAATAAGGGTAGTTATTTGAGCAAGAGATTAAGCAAAAATTATGGACTGATTTCGGTGCAAAGTAGTAGTTCGGTTCGGACATTTATGGTTTTCCTTGCAATATTGTCCTTTGCAGTGGGAGAAGGAATTCGAAGATTTATTGATTATTTACCAGCTATTTTAGATTGCTCTGAGTTATGGTGTAACATAATTGAGTATGTGGCCTATGTCATTGGTTTTATAGCCACTGGAATAGTTCTTTGGAAATCTGATTTTATCTTTTCTTCAACAAAGTCAGAAGGAAAACGAGAACCGGATGAAAATATAATAATTGATTATTATACACAGGAGGTTTTATACAGGGGGTTCTTTCGACATTACATTTTTGTGATTGAAGATTTGGATAGGACCGATGATCCGGCAGTTATAACTGATTTTTTAAAGGAACTGCGCAAATACTATTTGACGGATTATAATTTAAAAAAGCGGTTACATCATAATAAAGTTACCTTTGTGGTTTGTATAAAACCTGAGGCTATGTTGAAAAGTAATTCGGGAAATGATTTGTATAATAAGTTTTTTGATTATATTATAAATCTTCCCGTCGTAAGTATTGATAATTATGATGCTATATTAAATGGATTATTATGTGAATTACGTGATAAGTTGATTTCTTTGAAGCTTATATTATCGGAGTCAGAAGAAAGGTCGTTAATTAAGAGTATTAAAGGGATGCAATGGATAATTCGGGGGAAGTCAATTGACATCAGGAAAATAAAAAATCGCCTGAACCAGGCATTGACATTATATGAAAGCTTGGATACAAAGTTCCCAGAAAAAGGTATTTCATTTGAAAAGTGTGCAGTAGTTATTTATCTGATGACGGAATACGAAGATGATTTTTATAATTTGAATACTATCATGATAGAGGAATTAATTAGTCTTTATTCACAGGGAAAATTAGAAGAAGCTTGTTTAAGTGAAGAATGGGGAAATGTGGATGAAAGTTTTAGAAAAGAAATAGTATCACTGATAGAAAGTAAGCTGATTGATGTTAACTATCGGACATATTTCTATAATTATCCAAAAGATAGTTACATTTATGATATGAATGAGATGCTTGTCTTTAATTCTATATATTATAATGAACCACCTAAGGATAAGAAACAATACCAATCTGTAATAGAACAGGTTGGCGAAAGGGTTATTATAGAAGCTTTGTCGAAACTGGATATGCTTGATATAAAGTTCCCCATTTTTATAATTGAGTATGATGAAAGTTTTGCAGTAATGGCAAATGAATTTGAAGAAAGAATGCTTCAGATTATTGAGGAGCTTCCATGGGATTCCAAGAATATTAAAAGATATAAGGAATATATTGGAAGGTGTTTCGCTGATCGAAAAGGGGTACGTGATCGTGTTTCATTACTTAATGATCTTTCGAAAGTTTTATGTGATAACATAGATGACAAGACTATATTGAGCGATGTTAGGGAAGAAATATGCAAGGCAATACCAGGTGATGTACTTTTATTCTCTGATTTATATAAAAATGACAATCCGATGATGACTGTTACTGAGGTAAATGCGATTAATGATGTTTTTACAATCATGCAATTGATAAATTATGATTCGATTTCGACAGAGACGGATGCATGTATTAAGATTCATGAGTTGATTATGAAAGAAGAAAGTATAAACGATGATGTCGTAAAATTCTATCTTGAAGCTGAAAATAAACAGGGTATTGTGACATGGTTTGATAAAATGAGTGCATATTGTAGGATGAATGGAATGATTCCGGCATTATTTGTTGATAGGTTTCGAAATGGAATTAATGAGAATTTAATAGAAAAATCTGATTATGTGGAACTTCTAGAACAAATTCCAGAACACAGTTTGGAAGATATAGAGTTGTTGAGTGATATTAATTGGACAAAAGGGCTGTCCAATGCATTGTGTCAGAGGTTGTATCAAACAGAACATTATGTAGATTATATATGTAATCAAATGGTAAATGATGATGGTCAGGTTGATTTTTCATTGCAAGAGATTAGGCAGTCTATGCAAGAGAGTGCTGAATGGATTATTGAAAATGCAAATGAGGCATGGTGTCGAATACGAAGAATTGTGATTGCGGATAATAAGTTGATAAGAGAGTATTCTTTCCTTTTCAAAGGTTCTTTCCCTTTTGTAAGTGCGGAGGAAATAGGATGTATATCAAACTATAAAGATGCATTGTTATTATTTCGAATGCGTGAATTAGAAGAAAAAGATTTAAGGGTAGTTGCAAATTATTTTAGTAGTGTATATCGTAACCAAACAGAAACATATGATATTATGAAATATATTGTTTCTTTGCCAATGCCTATGGCGCATAAATTATTTTATCTTCTAAATAGGGATAAGTTTTCATATATGAGGATGTCAAAAGTGCATCAAAATGAAATGAATAAGGCGTTTTATGACTTGTTTCAAATGGAAGAATTTCCTGAGGAGTGTATAGAGTTCATGAGCTTTGTTCATATGGATATTCCAATGATGGAGAAAAATCTATATATTGCGCTAAATAAAGATGAGGTTCTGCGAAAAAAATATGTTGAATTAATAAATAGTCTTTCTGTTGTGAGTCAAGAAATAATAAAGAATATACAATTAATGCAGACAAAATATGGATATAGTGAGGCTATTAATGAAAAGTTGTTTCAGCAAAGGGATTATGAGACATATGTTGTGTCAAAAACATTGAAAAATAGCATATTTATTTTTGAGAAGGATAAACTTGATGAGATAGGAGAGACTTATAAGTATATTTTTAATCAATCCAATTATAAAGTAACGCAAAATTATATGATGAATAATCTAGAATTTATGAATTGGTTGGTGCAAGAAAAGGCATATGAAGAAGCGGATAAAACAATACAAAATTATGTTGCTGCAAGGCAATCAAGTAGCTTACTGAAATATGTGTTGGGGCACATGCAAGAAGAACAAATAGTAGAATACCTTTCTGAGATTAATGGTTTTGATGGTCATGAGAGTGCAAGGTTTTTTGTGCAATCACAAGATGAACGAAAGAATCTGTTAGTACATCCGGGTATTTATAACAATTGTTATGAAAAGCTTATAGATTCTGGTTTGAAAGGCTGGTATACAAGAATTTTTAAAGCGGCAAAAAAGAATGTGTGATAATTTTTATGTAAAATAATTATTTTCATGGCTGGAATCGTCCTGGTGTGCTGCCAGTTTGGTCAGAATATATCTGTGTAGCTGCAGACTACAAAGTGCAATAGACTATGTATTGCAGAAAGATAGCTGATAAAGATATAGTTATAGTCGAAATGAGAATTATGCAAAGATAAGAAGAGGGGATAAGCTGCGGTGTATCCAAAAACACAGTCGCCAAGGTTTTGAAAAAGGCAGCGGAAATAAATATTTCATGGCCGCTGGATTTTGACATGACCGACAGCGCTCTTGAGGAGCTTATGTTCCCAAAGGATAAGTCAGCAACAAATAAACGCATATCTAACTTTGACTACATCCGCGAAGAACTTCTGCGAAATGGAGTCAACAAAAAGCTTCTCTGGGTAGAATACTGTGAGGAGTGCCGCATGAGCAGCGAAGATCCGCTCATGTATTCCCAGTTCTGCTACTACATCCAAAAGGATGAAGAGAAACGCAGGGCTACCATGCATATCCCGAGAAAACCTGGTGAACAGATTGAAGTTGACTGGGCAGGCGATCCTGCTCACATCATTGATCCGGACACTGGAGAGATCACAGAGGCATGGATCTTTGTAGGGGTACTGACTTACAGCCAGTATGCTTTTGTAAAAGCATACATGAATGAGAAAACAAACAACTGGTGAGTATTCCGGTGCAAAAGTGCATCCTTTTCGGAAATTCAGAGCACCCTTTTCCGGAAAAGCAGAGCATACTTTTCCGGAGTAGAGTGCAGTTAATGATTAGTACTCAGGTGGAATCTCTATTCCATGTGATGTAAGTAACTCCTGAAGTAGGTCAATGTTGTGTATTCCGATTGAACGGAACCGCCTGCACGCTTTAGCGGGAAGGCTGTCCGCTCCAAACGGGAAGTTTTAATTGCTAGAATAGGAATAAGGCAATGCCATTAAGCTGGCTGTTCGGTCGGCGCATATTGGCATGATATTACTAGAAAAATGATGGATAAGCTGGTTAAAATGAACATTTGAGCATACCAAAAAGACAGATGTGTATTATCTGCCTGCAGTAAGTATTCAGTTGAAAAGAGTTATCGATATCCGAAATGGACAGCCCCAATGCCATGGAGAGGTCTGCTGAATTGTCGGAACTCTGTTTTGACGGCATGAACATATCGGGTTATAAGCTTTATGATGTCAATGCATGAGCGTGCTTCGTTTTGTATGAAATATTTCCTGACAAGCTTCAGAGCAGTGGAAATATCGACATCGAGACCTGTATTTATTACCAGACTTTCGATTACGCTTACGATTTTCTTCTGCAGCTTCATTTGTCAGAAAGATACCGAAGTTATATAGGATCAGATTTGCATAGATCTCCTGTTTCAGGAATTCAGGTTTTCTGCAATGAAAGTGAAGAAGCCCGTTTGCATGCTTTAAATAACGGAATGAGGTTTCGATTCTCCATCTTCTGTGATAAATTTCTTTGATGTCCGAAGGATCAAAGGTATGAGGAAGATTTGTGATGATGTATTCATAGGAATCTTCCGCAGTTTTGAGTTTTATAACTCGAAATTGTAGATAGTGCAGATGATGACCGTTTAAAAGTTTCTGGAAATTAGGGATTGTTTTGTAAGGGTTCATGTAGTGGTAAACATCACTCTGGGCCTTCATGATCTTGTTGTATTGATCAGTAAAATATCGTTTAACGGTAACATCAAATTCACTTTGGTCATCCGGAAGCTCTGAAATATAGGAAGAAAGCGGGATCTGTATGGCAGAAAACGTGTGCAGATCGCAACATCGCATTTTGCAGTATTCTATAACGGGACAGAGAAAAGACCGGAGAAAGAAGTGCTGAAGCTCTCAGATGCATTTATTAACCGGACGGATACACCGGAGATTGAACTGACAGTTACAGTGTACAATATCAATCCAGATAATAATACGCAGCTTCTGGAAAAAAGTGAAGTACTTCGCGGTTATATGATCTTCGTGAACCGTGTGCGAGAGAATTTAGAACATCAGAAGAAGATTGCGCAGAATGCACCAGAATATGATGAGGCAGCGTATGAGGAAGAGCTGGAAGTGGCGATTAATGAAGCAATTGATTATTGTGTGAAGCATCATATCATGGAGGAGTTTTTCAGAGAAAACAGGAGTGAGGTGACCAAGAGCATGGTACTTGATTATACATGGGAACGCCGCGAGGAACTGATCCGCGCAGAAGAATATGAGGATGGAAAGCGAGAGGGACTTGAAATTGGCAGAGCCGAGGGCGAAAAGCGTGGCAGAGCCGAAGGCGAGAAATTAGGCAGAGCAGAAGGCGAGCGGGAAAGAGATCGCTTTTTGATCAATAGGTGGCTGCAAAAAGGAAAAACAGTAGCTGAAATTGCAGAAGATTTGGGAAAATCAGAAGAGTATGTAGAGAGCCTGATGTAAACTTAAATTTCATCGGTAAAAAGAATTGTAAATGCTTTGCAGTAATGGTATAGTTATTGCAAAGCATATTTTCTTTTATCAAGTCTGTTGGATTGTCAGACCAGAGGCTGCTTTCATGGCTGCACATGGCAATCCAATGTCTGGATCATATCTTAATTTCAAGAAATTCATGCTTTATTCCACAAAAATTAATAAAGCAGGGGTTTCAGGTAGATGAGATAGTAGAGCCATTTATTTGTAGATTTTATGCAAAGTGATCCGGCGGATCGGTATAGAGCATCGTTGAATGCTGTAGATGGACTGGCATAAATATACATGATCACTCCCGCGGCAAACAAAGGAGGTCTACCAAATGGCAGAGAAAAGAAAATTTTACGGAATGAGAAACGATTACATGTTCCACGCAGTGTTGCAGAAGAATGAAGAGGTACTTCGTAACCTCCTGGCAACGCTTTTGGAGATCGATGAGGCAGAAATCGAGAGCTGCCATATCGAAAATCCCATCGAACTTGGTAAAGAAATTGAAGGAAAAGAGTGCATTCTGGATGTCAAGCTCACCCTGAACAATGACAAAGTCATCAATATCGAGCTGCAGGTCTATAAGCAGACCTATTGGATAAACCGCTCACTTTTATATTGGGCTAGGACATACGATAATTTAAAGAGCGGGCAGGATTACAGTATGCTGCTCCCGGCGTATCATATCGGGATTTTAGATTTTACTTTATTTGAGAATCATCCAAAGTTTATGGCGCAGTATCAGATCCTGGATGTGGAAGATGGGTACTTATATTCTGATAAGCTTTATATCAAGGTGCTTGACCTGACGCAGCTTGAGAAAGCAAAGCAGGAACCTGAAACCAATAAAAAGCTCCTGAAATGGGCAAGTATATTCAAAGCAGAAACTTTGGAAGAACTGGAGCAGCTGGCAAGCGGAGAGGAGGTATTCGAAAACATGGTTGTAACAATGAAAAAATTAAGCGAAGATGAAAAGATCCGTATGCAATGTGAGGCAAGAGAAGATTACGAAAGAAGCCTGCTAACCGAATACAACGCCGGAAAGAGTGAAGGAATAGAACAGGGAATACAACAGGGAATACAACAGGGAATAGCATCTGAGCGCGGTAATACAGAGAAAGAGCGTCAAAGAGCAGAGAAAGAAAGCCAAAGAGCAGAGAAGGAGAGCCAAAGAGCAGATGCCCTTGCTGCAGAGGTGGAACGGCTGAGGGCGCTTTTGAAATAATATCAAATGTCATTAATGATGCAATTGATTATTGTATAGAGCATCACATCATGGAAACATTTTTCAGAGAAAACAGGAGTGAGGTGACCAAAACTATGGTGCTTGATTATACATGGGAGCGGCGCGAGGAACTGATCCGGGCAGAAGAATATGAGGATGGAAAGCGTGAAGAATATGCCGAGGGAGAGAAGCGTGGAAGAGCTGAAGGTGAAAAATTGGGTAGAGCCGAGGGTCAGAAAGTTATGCAAAAGAAATTGCTGCAAAATCTGATGGAGACACAGCGGATCACAGAGACAGAGGCAAGGAAGATGTTAGGAATATAAAATAAGAATTGTAAATGCTTTGCAACAACAAAATAGTTATTGCAGGGCATTTTTGGGTTTTAATAAAATTGATGTCCGAAGATAAAGAAATGTCAGTCTTGTAGGAGAAAAAAATAAAATAATAGCCCTATTTTATATGCTGTATATTATATGTTGTCCTTTATTATACAGGCAATGCATCCGTTTGAAAGGAATGAAGAATTAAAGACAATATGGGAAAAGGAAGAAGAATACAAGCAATACTTCGATTTTGATATAGAAAAGACGAAATTTATACAGGATCTCTATAAAAAAGGGAATAAGGAAAGAAAAGATGTCCCATTTCCATTACATAAAGAAGTTCGAACAATGACTATAGGAACAAATTCATTTATCGAAGCGTATGATTTTTTGCGCCTTGTTGATCGGATGGGATTTCCACTACATATGGGTTATACAAGATTACTGGAAGATGATGAATCAGATTTTGTCCAATGTTTAATGGATCATTTTAATTATCTTGGATGGTTCATGCTACTTCGGTTTGGCAGTCAGAAAACAATAGAAAAAATGCTGACCAGAAAACTACTGTTGAAAATAGATGCGAGAGAAGTATTTTCATATGTATATGATGCGGTAATAAAAAATATAGAATTTGTACAAACTGGGCAGAGGCAAGAGAATGAAAATGCGTATGGACATGTTATTTTAAATGGACTTGAGATAGTAAAAAGACTTGCATCTATTGTAGGGATATCTGAACAAAAGAAAATATTGGCACTTTTGTGTAGATTAGTAGAGAATAATATACCAAGAGAATATGGTACGCTCAGAAAATGGACGGTGCAGGTAATGCATGTGGTAGATGACAGAGCAAAGGCTGCAATGTTGAATGACCTTTTGAGAATTTCCGTAAGAAAAGAGCCTGAGGATCAAATCGAGAAAATAACAGATCCGTTCGATGTCTTATATACTCATGAATTATCAGAGGGTTTATACCAGCAGGCGGATATAGATGCAGACAGTATTGATTTTATGCTGGATGAAATAGAAAAAGAAAACAAAGAAAAAAGAGTTTATTTTTCCAGATTGGGACAGCTCTATGAGTGGCACCTACTTTCCTGTGAGCAGGAAGAACGGATGTCGCAGCTCTTATGGAAAGATGTGAAGGAGGATGAAGTTCCATATTTTGGGGAGTATTATTCATTTGTTATTTTAGGTTGGCCATGTCCGCAGAATATAGATCCAGTTGAGCGGATCAAGAAAAAATTATTGGATGAACGTAATTTTATAAATTTAAGAGAAAAGGAATTGTCTTTTATTACGTTGGGCAGTGATCCATATTTGCGAGATATTATTAAGCTAAATGAAAATACGCCGGATTTCTGGGACATGCAGCAGATAGAAAATTTTATTACAGAGTTTATTATGTACTGGAAAGTTTTGAAGGAAAATAAAGAAAAATTCCAAGACTTTGATATCCATAAAGATGAGTTTATTTCAAGAACAAGAAATTTGATCAAGGTAATTGCATCATTTGGAAGTGAAAAACTTCAAGATATTAATACGCATTTGCAGGAAAGATTAAAAGATATGATGCAGGAAATTGCAACGTATGAAATTGCGGAGTTAGAGCTTGAGGTACAGATGGCAGATATGGAACAGATACAACCTGTGGTGAAGAAAATATTGAAAGCGCTGAAATCAGCGGATGCTAAAATGGTGCTCTCAGGATTAGAAGCAACAGAATATTTACTGACAAGACAAGGTAATAATGATGAAACAATAGAATTATGGAACTGTTTGATTGATCTTTGCCGATATAGGAAAGAACCTGGATTGGAGGGAACCTTGATCACACTTCATAATCTTTTATATAGAAATTGTAAAGAACTATCGGAAGATGTCATTTTATCTTTAAATGATGCACTGAATGAGCTGATTCAGCAAACTGATTATGAGAACTATATAAATAAAACAGAAAGGGAATTACGCTGCGCAGTGGAGTTGAGGGAAGGTTGTGCAAATCTGGCATATCAGCTATATCTGTATGAAAAGAGAAAGCAGATAGAACTTTCATCGGCTGTATTAAATTGGAAAGAAATATGTCGGGGCAAAAAGTCACTGCACGAGTTTTCAGAGGTGAGACGTTGTTGGCTGGACGTGTAGTAATGCGGGGATCGAACATTATTTGGTACCGATGAAATTCCTTTTCAAGGTTTGCATAAAAGCTACTTTCTGTTATAATATAATGATGCAATTTTTAAACAACAGGTATGGGAGAAGCATATGGAAGAATCAAGAATCAAAAGAATCAACGAGCTTTATCATAAATCGCAGGCAGAAGGGCTGACAGAGGATGAAAAGAAGGAACAGGCGCTGCTCAGACAGGAATATGTTGCAAGTATCAGAAAGAATCTGCGCAGCCAGCTGAATAACATTGATATGGTCAATGAAGATGGTACGATAGAAAACCTAGGCGAGAAATATGGAAACGAAGAAGCAAATTAGACGGGAAATTCTCTCAATAAGAGATGCCCTTTCGAAAGAGGAAAGAAAGAAAAAAAGTGATAGAATCAAGAAGCGGCTTGCAGAGCTTTCGGTCTTTGAACAGGCGGATCAGCTTCTGATCTATGCCGGTTATGGCTCCGAGGTGGAAACAGATGCGATCATGGAGCTGGCATTTCGAAAACGAAAGCTGGTGTTCTGCCCGAGAGTGGAAGGAAAGAAAATGCAGTTTTACCAGATTACGGATCTTTCACAGCTCGTGAGCGGATACCGCAGCATCAGGGAACCACAGCCCCAGCGGCCGTGGCAGCAGAAACAGGGGGATCTTGTCATCATGCCCGGAACGGTGTTTGACAAAGAGGGAAACAGGATCGGATACGGCGGCGGTTTTTATGACAGATTTCTGGAGGCACATCCGCAGGTTTCTACAGCGGCGCTCGCATATGAACTGCAGCTTGTGGAACCGGGGCGGATCGAGACGGAAAAAACGGATCAAAAGCCCGCATGCATTATAACGGAAAAGGCAATCTATCAGATAGAAAATAAATGATACACACAGGAAGGGAAGGATAGAATATGGCAGAAAAATATGATCTGATACAGATGGGTGAACAGGCATTAACAGCAAAGTATGAGGCGTCATTATTGACAACAGAGCAGAAAAACACGGTTTTGACTGAAATCGCACAGAACTTACGGAAAGAATGTGGCAGCATTCTGACCGCAAATGCAGAGGATGTCCGAGAAGGAATCCAGGCAGGCATGAGCCAGGGACTGCTTGACAGATTAAAACTGACAGAGGAACGGATCAGCCAGATCGCAGAAGGGCTTGTACAGATCACAAAATTACCGGATCCTGTCGGTAACGTACTGGAAAAATTCACCAGACCAAACGGACTTTTGATATCGAAAGTCAGTGTGCCGATGGGCGTGATCGGTATTATTTACGAGTCCAGACCAAATGTGACTGCGGATGCGTTCGGACTTTGCTTTAAAGCAGGCAATGTTGTTATTTTAAAAGGCGGTTCCGATGCGCTGCATTCCAATATTGCCATAACAAATGTAATCCGGGAAACACTGGAGAAAAACCGGCTTAACCCGGACATGATCCAGCTGATCACGGCAACAGACAGGGCAGTGACAGCAGAATTTATGAAGATGAAAGGATATGTGGATGTCCTGATTCCACGTGGTGGTGCGGGACTGATCAAAGCGGTTGTAGAGAATGCAACGATTCCGGTCATCGAAACAGGAACCGGAAATTGCCATATTTATATTGATAAAGATGCGGATATTGAGAAAGCCGTGAAGATCATCGTCAATGCAAAGACACAGCGTATCGGTGTCTGCAATGCCTGTGAGTCGCTTGTGATCCACAGAGATATCCGGGAAAAGCTTCTGCCGCCGCTTGCAAAGGCTCTGCAGGAAAAAAATGTGGAAATGCGTGCGGATGATGGCATCAGGGAAATCATGCCAGATCTGAAAGCAGCGACACCGGAAGACTATGGAACAGAGTATTTAAGTCTGATCGTTTCTATGAAAACAGTAGACAGCGTAGATGAGGCAATTGAACATATCAACCGCTATAATACAGGCCATTCTGAAAGCATCATTACAGAAAACAAGGAAGCAGCGGAAAAATTCCTGAAGGGAGTGGATGCTGCCTGCGTATATGTCAATGCGAGCACGCGTTTTACGGATGGTTTTGAATTCGGATTTGGTGCGGAGATCGGAATCAGCACCCAGAAGCTGCATGCGAGAGGCCCGATGGGATTGCGTGAACTGACCTCTTATAAATATACGATCATCGGAAACGGACAGATCCGGGAATAAATAAAGGATTGGATAAACGGCGAAGCGGTTAAAATAACGAAATGCGGAAAAGGATTATATTACATGATACAAAAAGAAGTACTGGAAGAAAAAATGGAAGATTACAGACAGGCAGGTGCTGCGCCGCAGTCTGAGCCTGAAAGGCAATATTATTTTATGGCACGTGCCAGGGAACTGGTAGCAGATATGGAAGAAAAGCTTGGCAGAAAGCCCACGTGCTGTGTGGTTACCTTTGGCTGTCAGATGAATGCCAGAGATTCGGAAAAACTGCTCGGCATTTTGACAGAAGTGGGATTTGCTGATAACGGCGAAGATGAAAAGTCTGATTTTGTGATCTTCAATACGTGCACGGTACGTGATAATGCGGATCAGAGAGTGTACGGCAGACTGGGGATCTTAAACGGCTATAAAAAGAAAAATCCGGCAATGAAGATCGGACTTTGCGGCTGTATGATGCAGGAACAGGGCGTTGTGGAAAAGCTCCAAAAGAGTTATCGATTTGTCAACCTGATCTTCGGAACACACAATATCTTTAAGTTTGCGGAGCTGCTTGTCACAATGCTCGAATCCGATGACATGATCATCGATATCTGGAAAGACACCAATGAAATCGTGGAAGATCTGCCGATCGTCCGCAAGTATAAATTCAAATCAGGTACGAACATTATGTTTGGCTGTAATAATTTCTGCAGCTATTGTATCGTGCCATATGTCAGAGGGCGGGAAAGAAGCAGAGAACCGAAGGATATCATCCGCGAAATTGAAATGCTGGTAAAGGATGGTGTCATCGAGATCATGCTGCTGGGACAGAATGTCAATTCCTATGGTAAAAATCTGGAACATCCGGTCAGTTTTGCACAGCTTCTGACAGAAGTGGAAAAGATCGAAGGACTGGAGCGGATCCGTTTCATGACATCCCATCCGAAGGATCTGTCAGATGAGCTGATCGAGGTCATGAAGCATTCCAAAAAGATCTGCCGACATCTGCATCTGCCGCTGCAGTCAGGTTCGACAAGGATACTGAAAGCAATGAACCGGCGTTATACAAAGGAGCAGTATGTGGATCTGGCACTGAAGATCCGGCGGGAGATCCCGGATATTGCAATCACGACAGATATTATTGTGGGCTTCCCGGGAGAAACAAAGGAAGATGTAGAGGAAACGATCGATGTGATCAAAAAGGTGCAGTTTGAAAATGCTTTTACCTTTATTTATTCCAAGCGCACAGGAACGCCTGCTGCAGCCATGGAAAATCAGGTACCGGAAGCTGAAGTGAAGGAGAACTTCAACAAAGTACTGAAAACTGTGCAGGATACCGCCAGAAGCAGAGTCGGTAATCTGCTCGGTCAGACAGTCACGGTTCTGGTGGAAGAGAAAAATGAGCAGGATGACAGCCTGGTAACAGGACGTATGTCCAACAATACGATCGTTCATTTCCCGGGCGGAGAGGATCTGATCGGAACGCTTGCAGAAGTACATCTGGATGAATGTCACGGATTTTACTATACAGGAACTGTAGAAAATAAGCGGTAACATAGTGTATGATCCCGTGTTGCGAAAATAATGCAGGATGATTGACCCAAATAGGATGAGAAGTTACCGGAAAATCAGACGGTATGACGAAAGAGGCAGAAGATGGCAGATTTAACACCGATGATGCAACAGTATATGGCGACAAAGGAGCAGTATAAGGACTGCATTTTGTTTTACCGGCTGGGCGATTTTTATGAAATGTTTTTTGACGATGCGCTTGTGGCATCGAAAGAACTGGAGATCACGCTGACCGGTAAAAACTGCGGGCAGGAAGAACGTGCTCCTATGTGCGGGATTCCGTATCATGCAGCGGATTCCTATCTGACCAAACTGGTCAACAAAGGCTATAAGGTGGCGATCTGCGAACAGGTGGAGGATCCGAAGCTTGCCAAGGGCATTGTCAAAAGGGAAGTGATCCGTATTGTAACACCGGGCACAAACCTCAATATGATGTCATTGGAAGAAAGCCGGAACAATTATCTGATGTGCATTGCTTATACGGAGGATAAGATCGGGATTGCGGTCGTGGATGCTCTGACCGGTGATTTTTATGTGACAGAGGTTTCCGATACAAAGAAGCTGAATGATGAGATCGTGAAGTTTTCTCCGTCGGAAATCATTTGTAACGATAATTTTTTAGTCAGCGGTTACAGTATAGACGATCTGCGGGAACGCCTCGGCATTTCGATCAATAAGATCGATGCATGGCATTTTGAAGAAGACAGCTGCCAGAAGCTTTTGTGCAAACATTTTAAGGTCAATACACTGACAGCACTCGGTGTGGATGATTTTATGGCAGG
>ENA-OPSJ01000082-OPSJ01000082.1-human-gut-metagenome-genome-assembly--contig:-NODE-82-length-78663-cov-8.155531_pt1 | contig 78663 bp, 72 predicted proteins | sample MGYA00241801_ERZ501893 | MGnify/ENA primary metagenome ERZ501893 (study PRJEB25962, sample SAMEA2042219) | human gut metagenome | biome: human gut; feature: human-associated habitat; material: faeces...
AGCGACTGCGTTCATGAGCAAGTAGCGAAAGCGGATTGCGAATGTCCGCTTTACTGATATGTCTACAAAGTGCAAAAAAATCTTGCCTACTCTGGGTAGGTGACAGGGGTGGGGAGGGGGGATAAAATAAATATATTGTTATTGCAATGTATGAATAAATTTTAAATATTAGCATAGAATACTATTGAAATTATTACTTATAAGTAATATAATGATGCTACATAAGAGGAGGAGTTACGTGGAACTGCAGCATTTAGACATATGTATGTTACATGATATTTATATGCTTTCACCTGTTCAGAAAGAATTTAAAAAAGCGGTTGATGAGCCTTGGAGAAAAGAAGAACCATGGATGAGATATCAAGATAGGCTTCTTAAAGATTTGGCCGTTTTGGATGAACATAAAAAAGATGCAATAATTTTTGAACAATTTGAATTATTGACGGACACAGAAAAACTGTACAGTATACGTCATCCGAAGACCAAGAAAAATGTAAGGGTTTTATATACAATTACGGACGATTTGAAGGTTATTTTGCTGACCGCATTTTTGGAAAAAAGTGCATCTGATTATGATAGAGCCAAAAAAACTGCTGTTAACAGATTAAAATGGCTTGAAAGCTGATGGAATGGAGGAAGTAAAATGGGAATTAACGAGAAAATTGCTAAAGCAAAGAAGACGAAATGGGTTGTAGAAGGAATGTCGGAGGCACATATTAAGACAACGGTTGAGTTGGCTAGGATTTCTGCCAGAATAGAGAAATGCAGATTGGATATGGGCATGACACAGCAGGAATTTGCTGAGTATATGGGAGTATCTCAGGGGATGGTGTCTAAGTGGGAGAGCACCGACTATAACTTTACAATAAAGGCACTTAATGAAATATGTGAAAAGTTAAAACTTACATTAAATGTGGAAATAAACGAGGTTATAAAAGATAATTATGTTGTCGTAAGATGGAATGAAGACAGAGTATTGAATACAAAACATAAAAATAATTGGATAAAGGAATATGATTATGAGGGGGCTATAGCTTGATGGAACTTAATTGCATTGCTGATGGTATACAGCTTGTTGGTACAGCAATAAAAAAATTAAATGTCGATAATAATATTGCGGACATTGCACGCGATGGGAAGAATTCTTTTGGATTAAATATTAATGAGCCGGAATTTAACACAAATGATAGTTATATATTTGCCAATATGGTTATAGATATTGTGATAGAGATAAGTCAGGAGAAGCAATCGTGCAAGATAGAAATGTCGATGGAAGGTGCATTTTTATCCGATAAAGATCAACAATATGAATCATTTAAAAAGACGGTAATAGTGAATGGTGCGGCTGCACTTATAAGTATTGCGCGCGGTAAAATAGAAGCTGTTTCAGCAAATATATTTAACAGCGGAAAAATAACAATTCCGTTTGTTAATGTATTGGATTATTATAAAAATATGGTGGAAAATAAATGATATATCTGAGGGATAATTTTTAGTTATCCATCAGAAATTATAATGAAATTCTATGGATAATAAGTAATTATCCTTGGAGTAATGTTGAAAATACCAATTTTTTTGGAGGAATAAAATGGAAATATTTATTAGCTGGTCAAAAGATAAAAGTAGGTTATTAGCAGTAGAAACAAAAAAATTCATCCTGAATGCATTAGGAAATAAGATTGAAGTGTTTTTCTCTCCTGATATGTATAAGGGAACCTCCGTTGATAATGAAATACATAATAATCTTTTAAAAAGTGATAAATGTATCGTTTGCATAACATCAGATAATTTTAAGAATCCTTGGTTAATGTATGAAGCGGGTGTCGTGTATGGTGCACATTTTGCAGAACCAGGAGGGAGTATAGTTATTCCAATATTATTTGAACATATTCCTGATTGGTCCTCATGGGTAGATAAACCTTTAAATCGATATGTGCCTATACGATTAAGTAACGAAAATGATAATTTCAAAAGAACACGAGAAGAATTCAAACGTTTTCTGCAGGAATTGGCAAATGAGTTAAATACAGATATCAAAAACTTCAACAGTTATTGGAATGCATATATAAAAGAAGTAAAAATAATTTTGCAACGAGAACAAATGATTCCTGACACTTGCAGAGACTTGGTTGATCAAATTATGAAGGACAATTATGGAAATTTTACAATTGTTAGCCCTGAAATTACCAAAGAGCATATTCTTTTTCATAAAGGCTTTTCAACCAGCGTTCTTACAAGAATACTTATTAGAAATGTAATTGATTATCAAGGCAAACGTTTATGGTTTTATGGCAGACGAAATAAAAAGATATTTACAGGTGAAAATGATGATTTTTTTAAATTTCTGGCTATTGAAGGAATAAAAAATGGAGTAGATTTTAGATGTCTATTTCCGCATCCAAAAAGCGAAGCTATGACAAAAGCTGTAAGCAAAGATAAAGAGAGAAGATTTTTAGCAGATTTACAAACCTGTTTAGAAGCTGCTGTTAGGATGAAAAATCGATTTCACTTACCTATAAATGAAATGTTTAGGTTGTACAAATATCCACGCAAAGAATCTATAATCATAAGTGATAATGCTGTTCTGTATAGTCCGATAACATGCGACAGCGAAGGATACCCTCTTCAAATCACTAATTCTTCATTTGAAATAATAGGAATTTCCGAAAGTGATACGATTAGTCGAGGAAAGCTTCTTTATGATACATTTATGGACGTATGGAATCAATCTGTTCCTTTGACCGAAGAACTCTACAACGAATTGTACGATATATAAAATTGGGCATTAATCATCATATTTGAATTGCATCAAGATACTGTGGCCTACTATATCTACAAATCATCACAACACACTTTTTGACTAATGTCAAAATTTTATTGTTAGTTATAGTTATTAAAATAATCAAAAACAAACTCCATTATTTTGCTTGCCGCATGATTCGGGGTACAATTTGAAACATCTATGCTAAATACATTTTTAAATATTTGATGTAGTTTAATGGCTTGCATATGTAACAATTGATTTTTTTCTGCCCTAGATTGGGATATAATTATTTCTGTTTTATTGACCGATTCATGATAATCACGTTCCTCCGAACGCGATTGTCTTCGGGAAATATGTTCTTCCTCGTCAGATAGATATAGATTTATAAATATCACATGTTCTGTTAACCATGCTAATGGTTGGTTATTCGGAAAATATGTGCTCGGTACAATACCAGTGCCTTCTATTATAGTCGGAATCTGTCGCCGTTGTTGTCTGAGAACTATCTCTTTAACATAGGGAAGGAATTGTTCTGACTGTAACTTTGTTATTTCAAAATTGTTACTTGTAATAGACTCAAACAACGCATTATATTTGCTTTTCAATTTATTCTTGTCTATATAAGCCTCTTCAGCTAAATGTTCATATGCAGTTCGTACAACTGTTCTCATTAAATCATATTCACTTACTCTTCTAAATTCAGGATAATTCTTCACTATCTCATACGCTGTTGTTGTTTTTCCGACACACGATACTCCGGATAGCATTAAAATAGCGTCTTTAGGGATATACATATCAACCTCCAAAAAAATTGGTATTTTCAACATTACTCCAAGGATAATTACTTATTATCCATAGAATTTCATTATAATTTCTGATGGATAACTAAAAATTATCCCTCACTCATCCAATTTTTCTCTCCCTTCTTTACACCCCCTCACACCCTAAACCCCCTCCTCGGATGCTTATTCTTCAATATATCCCTCTGCTTTGCGACGGCGACGTGGGTGTAAATCTGCGTGACGTTGATGGAGCTGTGACCTAGCATTTCCTGGATGTAGCGGATGTCGACGTCGGCTTCGAGGAGGCTGGTGGCGAAGGTATGGCGGAACATGTGCGGAGTGATGTGGAGGTCGATGGCGGCGTGGGAGCAGTATTTGTTAATCATGCGGCGGACGGCTTGGTCGGAGAGCGGGGTGCCGGATTGATTCACAAAGAAGTGGGAGGATGAGGCTGTTTCGGTGGAAAAGCTGCGGCGGTATTCGGTGAGAATGTGGATAACGTCGTCGGATGCAAGCTGAAGGTAGCGCTCTTTATCGCCTTTGCCGTAGATAAGAATTGTTCCGTCTGTGAGGTTTATGTTGGAGCATTTGAGCGAGCAGAGCTCGCTGATGCGGATGCCGGTTGAGAAAAGGAGTTCAATGACAGCGGCATCGCGGAGAGCATTGCGGCGCTGGTAGGCGGTTTTGGCGGAGGTTCGCTGGGCGTAGATGGTCGAAAGAAAGGTTTCGACAGTGGTAAGAGGGATGGTTTTTGGGAGAATGATTGGCTCGCGGAAGCGGGTGCGTATTTTGGAAAAAGGGTTGCGCTCGATAATATCTTTGTATTCGCAGTAATGAAAGAGGGCTTTGAGGGAGGCAATTTTGCGCTTGGCTGTTTTCGGCTTATATGTAGAGTGCAGAGTGCCGATGTAAGACTCGACTATGGATGGGGTGATGCGGGAAATGTCAAGATAAGAAACAGAATCGACAAACTCCGCAAACTGGCGCAGGTCGATGCGGTAGGCTTTGAGAGTTTTTTCGTCTAAGCATTTCTGGGAGTGGCAATAGTCTAAATATTCGGTGATGATGGATGATAGGTTATTCATAGGTATGCTCCTTAAATTTTTTATGTTTAAAATAACATGATTCGGAAGAAATTACTAAAAAATTTGGTGTCGGCTTGACAGAGAAAACTGTTAGATGTATGCTGAATGTAAATAATATACTCGTAAGTTACTAACTCGTAAGTTGCTATTTGGCAGAAGCGGATTTATGCAGAAGCGGATTTGAGGAATGCAAAGATTTAAAATAAATTGTTCGGAAGCAGGCATTGAATTGGAGGGTGGAGTGAGCAGTTTTTATTGTAGAGAAGAAGAATTGAGAAAAATGAACAGCAGATACGAGAACGGAAGGTTTGAGTGTCTTGTAATATATGGCAGGAGAAGGGTTGGAAAGACGGCGCTTATAAATGAATTTTGTAGGGATAAGCCGACTGTTTTTTTCTCTGCATTAAATACCACGGACAGAGAGAATCTGGAGGTGTTCTCCAAGGCAATTATGGCATACGAGAGGCAGGAGGAAGCTGACTACCCGACGTTTCCGACGTTTGATTCGGCTATGAATGAGCTTACGATGCTGACAAAGGATAAAAGGGTAGTTGTGGTTATAGATGAATATCCGTATTTGGCAAAGGCAAAGCCTGCAATATCGGCGATGCTTCAACATTTAATTGACCATAAATGGTCGGATTCAAAAATGTATCTGATACTGTGCGGCTCGTCCATGAGCTTTATGGAGAATCAGGTTTTGGGGCAGGAGAGTCCGCTGTATGGAAGAAGGACGGGACAGTTTAAGATAGAGCCGCTTGATTACAGGGAGACGGCTGTGTTTAATCCGAGTCTGTCCAACGAGGATAATGCGCTTATCTATGGGATAACTGGAGGCGTTCCGCACTACATTAACAAGCTGGATGTTGCAGGTGATGTTGACAGTGCACTGATGGAGAATGTATTTGACAGTTCGGCATATTTGTATGAGGAGCCGGGAAATCTTTTGAAGCAGGAGCTCAGAGAACCGGGAATATATAACGCGATTATTAAGGCTATTGCGGATGGGGCATCACGTCTCAATGACATCACGACTAAGACGGGTGAGGATACATCCGTGTGCTCCAAGTATGTTAAGACGCTGATGGAGCATGGAATAGTAAAAAAAGAGACGCCTGTCACGGAAAAGCCGGGAAAAAAGACGATTTATCGGCTGGAGGACAATTTTTTCCGCTTCTGGTACCGTTTCGTTCCGGCAAATATAAATGCGATTGATTCAGGGCGTATACATGGTGTGTACCGGCGCGCGGTAAAGCAGCATTTGCATGACTATATGGGACTTATTTTTGAAAAAATGTGTCAGGATTATCTGCTGTACTATGCCAAGGAACTGCCTGTCGAGCTTTGCGAGATAGGACAGTGGTGGGGAACGGACAGCAGAACGAGAAAGCAGGTGCAGATTGATATTGTTGCGACTGATGCCGGGCAGAAGGAATATATTATAGGTTCATGCAAATATAAGAATGAAAAGATAGGTGTGGACGAGCTTGAACTTTTAAAGTCATACGCAGAGGCATTCGGAAAAGGAAAAAAATATTACTACTATATTTTTTCAAAGGGAGGTTTTACGGACGGCTTATTAAAGGAGCGGATGAGCGGAGAAGTTACGCTGGTTACACTTGATGATTTGTACAAATAAATTTTAAGGGAAGGTTATGGAGGTGCATCATGAACAGAGTTTTTGAGAACGGGAAACTGAAGGTTACAGTGAGCGACGTGGGTGCGGAGCTTGTGAGCGTGTGGGACAAGGAGTGCGAGGTCGAGCGTATATGGCGCGGCGACGCAGCGGTGTGGGGCAGGCATGCGCCTGTGCTTTTTCCGTTTGTGGGAAAGGTCGCAGGAGGAAGGTACACCTACCGCGGGCAGGAATACAAGATGACCTCGCATGGGTTTGCGAGAGACAGGGAGTTCGAGCTTGTGGATGCGGACGAAAGCTCAGTGACTCATGTTTTGAGGTGGAATGAGGAGAGCTTAAAGATTTATCCGTTTAAGTTTGCGCTATATGTGAAGCACAGCTTCGACGAGAAAAATCCATGTCGGATAAAGATTGAGTGGAAGGTCGTAAACGAGGAGAGCATTGAAAATCAGGAGAGTATCGAAAATCAGGATAGCATCGAGAATCAGGGGAACACGGAAAATATTGAAAACAACGGAAGCGCGATGCTGTACGGAATCGGAGGGCACCCGGCGTTCACATATCCGAAGGGTGTGAAGGCGACGGACTGCTCTTTGAAGATAGAGGGAAGCAATCTTGGAAAGTCACTTGAGTATCATCTTCTTGATGGTGACGGCTGCATTGATATGAGCAAAAAATATGAGCTTGAGCTTGAAGACGGGAGAGCAGCGGTTGAGGAGCACATGTTTGACAAGGATGCGCTTATCGTGCTTGGAAAGCAGGTTGAGAAGATTGAGCTTTGCGATAATGAGGGCAGGACGTATGTGTGCATGAGTTGCGAGGGATTTCCGTATTTTGGAATATGGTCTAAGAAGGTTGATGAGTTCGTGTGTCTGGAGCCATGGTATGGGATTGCGGACACGGCAGGTCATGACGGAGATATTGAGAAGAAGCCGGGGATGCAGAGACTGGATGCCGGAGAGAGCAGAAGCTACGCGTACATGGTGGATTTTTAATGACATAAATAATATGCGTATAAAATATATACGGGATACGATAATTGCGAAGCGGAGGTTTTCATATCATTTGGCTGTTATCGAATAGCATTATGGAAGGGACAAATACCATGGAGGAATACTTTCAGTCACCATCACCGTCGGTTTCGTCGAAGCGTATACTTTACACGGCGAGCGGGTGGGCGAAGAGCAATCTGATATTTCTGCAGGAGACGGGCTCGCTGAGGGCGATTAAGCCGCATGTGTCCAAGCGCGAGAATCTGCAGTCATATCTTTGTCTGATGGTCGTTGACGGCTCGGGGCACATAGAGTATGAGGGGCAGAGGTACGAGATGAGGAAGGGCGATTGTGCCTTTATTGACTGCATGAAGAGCTACAGCCACAGCACGGGCGGAGGAAGCGGTCTGTGGTCTCTCGAGTGGGTGCATTTTTACGGGGAAAATATGCCGGCGGTGTATGATAAATATATTGAGAGAGGCGGACAGCCTGTGCTCACACCGGAGAATGCCGATGCGTATCTGCAGATTTTTTCCAAGCTGTATGATATTGCCGGGTCTGAGGATTATATCAGGGATATGAAGCTTAATGCGGTGCTAAATGAGCTGCTTGCGGTTATTATGGAGCAGTCGTGGCATCCGGAGAATGCGGCGGTCGGCAAAAAGAGACGTGAGCTGATTGACGTGAAGGCTTTTCTGGATGAGCATTATACCGATAAAATTACGCTCGACTCACTGTCGGTGGCTTTTTACATAGATAAGTTTTATTTGAGCAAAATATTTAAGGATGCCTATGGGACAACAATCAACTCGTATATTTTATCTAAGAGAATAACACAGGCAAAGAGACTTCTGCGCTTTACGGATATGAGTGTTGATGAGATTGGCAGCAGGGTAGGAATGAACGATGCGAACTATTTCAGCAGGGCATTCAAGAAGATTGAGGGAATCAGTCCAAGTGAGTACAGAAAGGCGTGGCTCAATCTGTAAAAACCAATATTGTGCTAATTTTTCTCTATATATGCGGTTACATTGCGCAAATACTTGATATAGAATTTGAGAAAATGTGAAGAATACTAAATGAACAATCATGAAAGAAGAGGATATTTTAGATGAAAAAGGCGTTAATTACCGGAATTACAGGACAGGACGGCTCATTCCTTGCTGAGTTTTTACTCGAGAAGGGATATGAGGTGCACGGAATCACAAGACGTGCATCAATCTCCAATACTGCAAGAATTGACCATCTTTTAAGAGCAGGAAGCATCAAGCTTCATGACGGAGATTTGTCTGATTCAATTTCACTTATCAAGATTATCGGCGAGGTGGAGCCGGACGAGATTTACAATCTCGCCGCACAGTCACATGTACAGGTTTCATTTGATGCGCCTGAGTATACAGGCGACGTTGATGCTGTCGGCGTTCTTCGTGTGCTTGAGGCAGTGAGAGTTCTCGGACTTACCAAGAAGACTAAGGTATATCAGGCTTCAACATCTGAGCTTTACGGAAAGGTTGAGGAGGTTCCTCAGTCTGAGACGACACCTTTCCATCCATACAGTCCTTATGCAATAGCTAAGCAGTATGGTTTCTGGATGATAAAGGAGTACCGCGAGGCTTACGGAATGTTTGCAGTTAACGGAATTCTTTTCAACCACGAGTCAGAGCGCCGCGGAGAGAACTTTGTTACAAGAAAGATTACTCTTGCTGCGGGCAGAATTGCAGAGGGACTTCAGGATCACCTTGAGCTTGGCAACCTTGACTCCTTGAGAGACTGGGGCTACGCAAAGGATTATGTTGAGTGCATGTGGCTTATCATGCAGCAGGAGAAGCCTGAGGATTTCGTTATCGCAACAGGCGAGCAGCACACTGTAAGAGACTTCACTGAGAAGGCTTTTGCTTCTAACGGCATCACAATCCGCTGGGAAGGAAAAGGCATCGACGAGAAGGGCTACGATGCAGCAACAGGCAAGATGCTCGTATGTGTAAATCCACAGTGGTTCCGTCCTACGGACGTTGACAATCTCTGGGGAAATCCTGCAAAGGCTAAGACGGTACTCGGCTGGAACCCACAGAAGACCTCATACGAGGAGCTTGTAAAGATTATGGCTGAGCATGACAGAGAGCTTGCAAAGCGCGAGAAGCAGCTCATCGGATAATAATAGCGCGTGATAGTCAGTTAAAATGTGAGGAAAAGACGGTTATGATGGAAAAGAATGCGAAGATATATGTTGCCGGTCATCGAGGCATGGTTGGTTCGGCGATTGTGAGGGAGTTGGAGAGACAGGGATACAATAACATAATTACGAGAACACATAAGGAGCTTGATCTGTGCAGACAGGAGGATGTGGAGAAGTTTTTCGCCGAGGAGAAGCCTGAGTATGTATTTCTCGCGGCTGCAAAGGTTGGCGGTATTGTGGCTAATCAGGAGGCACTTGCGGATTTCATGTATTACAACATGACGCTTGAGATGAACGTGATTCATTCGGCATGGCAGAACGGCTGTAAGAAGCTTGAATTCCTCGGATCATCCTGTATTTATCCGAGAATGGCTCCACAGCCTATGCCTGAGAGCTGCCTTCTGACATCTGAGCTTGAAAAGACAAATGAAGCATATGCACTTGCTAAGATTTCGGGTCTTAAATATTGCGAGTTCCTTAACAGACAGTATGGCACCGACTATATTTCGGTGATGCCTACGAACCTTTATGGTCCGAACGACAATTACCACCCGACACACAGCCATGTGCTTCCGGCTCTTATCAGAAGATTTCATGAGGCTAAGGAGCAGAACCTTCCTTATGTTACCTGCTGGGGTGACGGAAGTCCGCTCAGAGAGTTCTTATATGTTGATGACCTTGCGAACCTCTGTGTATTCCTCATGAACAATTACAGCGGAAATGAGACTGTAAATGCAGGGACAGGCAAGGAACTCACAATAAAGGAGCTCACGGAGCTTGTAGCCAAGGTAATCGGTTACACGGGTGAGATTCGCTGGGATGCCTCTAAGCCTAACGGTACACCGCGTAAGCTTCTCGATGTGTCAAAGGCAACCAAGCTTGGCTGGACATACAAGACGGAGCTTGAGGACGGAATAAGACTTTCCTATGAAGATTTCCTCAACAATCCTATGAGAGCTGAGAGATAATCGGATAACCGGAATCAAGGTGATGAAAAACGCCTATGATTTAAGTGATATTGTCTTTACAAAAAAAGTGCGCTTTGATATAATCAAGGCGCACATTTTTGACATAAATTAAGTATAAAAGCATGGGTTGTGCATATATTGTTATGCCGGTACAGGCTGTTGTCACCGGACATATAAAATGAGACAGAAATGAGGGTTATTATGGGTAAATATTTTGGTACGGATGGATTCCGAGGTGAGGCAAATGTGAATCTCACGGCAGACCACGCTTTCAAGGTCGGAAGATTTCTCGGATGGTATTATGGTGAGCTTAAAAGAAGAAACGGTGATGATACTCCTGCAAAAATTGTTATCGGCAAAGATACAAGACGTTCAAGCTATATGTTTGAATATTCACTTGTCGGCGGACTTGTCGCTTCCGGCGCGGACGCATATCTGCTCCATGTGACGACGACACCGTCGGTTGCCTATGTTGCGCGCACGGACGGCTTTGACTGCGGTATAATGATTTCTGCAAGCCACAACCCATATTATGATAACGGAATTAAGCTCATCAATGGTCAGGGCGAGAAGATGGACGAAAAGACCATTGAACTCGTTGAGGCATACATAGACGGAAGGCTTGAGGCGTTCGGACAACATTACGATGAAGTACCTTATGCACACAAGGACAGAATCGGATGTACGGTTGATTATGTGGCAGGACGCAACAGGTACATGGGTTATCTGATTTCACTGGGAGTATATTCATTTAAGGGAATGAAGGTAGGTCTTGATTGTGCCAACGGAAGTTCATGGAATATTGCCAAGTCGGTGTTTGATGCACTTGGGGCAAAGACCTATGTGATAAATGCGGAGCCGGACGGAACCAACATTAACATGAATGCGGGTTCAACACATATTGAAGGTCTTCAGAAGTTCGTTGTGGAGAACGGACTTGATGTCGGCTTTGCTTATGATGGAGATGCCGACAGATGCCTCTGCGTGGATGAAAAGGGAAATGTTATAACTGGCGACCATATTCTGTATATTTACGGCAGATATATGAAGGAACGCGGAAAGCTCATCAATAATACGGTGGTCACGACGGTTATGTCCAATTTTGGTCTGTACAAGGCGTTTGACGAGGCGGGAATCGGCTATGCGAAGACTGCCGTAGGTGATAAGTATGTATATGAATATATGTGCGATAACGGATGCAGAATCGGAGGGGAGCAGTCAGGACATATTATTTTCTCCAAGTATGCGTCAACAGGTGACGGTATTCTCACCAGCCTCAAGATGATGGAGGTCATGATTGCAAAGAAAAAGAAGATGAGTGAGCTGTGCGATGGTTTATCAATCTATCCGCAGGTTCTTAAAAATGCGAGAGTGACTGACAAGCGTGCGGCACAGGATGATGCAGATGTTCGGGCAGCAGTTAAGGCTGTAGCAGATGAGCTTGGCAATGCAGGACGTATTCTTGTTCGCGAATCGGGAACAGAACCTCTTGTGCGTGTGATGGTTGAGGCTGAATCCGATGAAATTTGTACAAAATATGTTGACAGCGTGCTTGATGTCATTCGCAAAAAAGGATATATGTGCGAATAGAAAATGAAAAATGAACTGCCGTTTAATGAATTTTAAACCGACAGACATGCTTGGAAAGACTGCATACCGTGCGGGTGTGTAGTCTTTTTTCGTTATGTATGATAAAATGTTTTAGAATTGCGAAAGGTGCTTTGCAGCAGAGCAATTTGTGATATCATAGAATGTATTCATATACAGATTTTAACAGTACAAGAGGTAAGAGGGTATGGTATATGACAGTTACGAATTTGGTAAATATCTTATGCAGCTTCGACGCAAGGACAATATACCCATGAGTGTAATTTGTGATGGCATATGTAATGTAAGTACGATGAGTCGTATCGAGAATGGAGAAAAGGATGTCAGCAAGATTGTTCAGGACAGGCTCCTTGGGAGACTTGGAGTTGCGCCTGAGAACTTTGAGAACATGATATTTTCCGACGAGTATGAAAGATGGGAGCTGAGGCAGAACATCATCAGCCTTATTCAACGCGAGGAGATGGATGAGGCTGAGCAGCTTTTGGAACAATTAGAGCGGAGCGGAAGACTTTTTGAGCGAAGCAAATCATCTGAGGACTCAGATGCCATTCTTGAACTTCAATTTTACCTCAGCATGAAAGCACAGATAAGCTGTTACAGGCATGAGGACGAAAAGAAACTCAGAAAGCTGTATGAGGATGCTCTGCGCCAGACGGTGACAGGTCTTGAGGCTAAGCAGGGCTATCGTGATTTCTTTGCCAATAAGAGACTGTCTGTCGAGGAGATAAATCTGCTTATTGAGTACGGGCGGTATATGCCGGAGGCAAGAGGCATTACATTTATGAGATGTATTGTTGAGTATATAGAAAATCTGAGCCTCAAGAAGCTTGCGATGGCGAAGGTCTATCCGAAAGCAGTGTACTATCTTTACTTACTTGAGGAGCGCAAGGGCATAAGTAACGATAAAAAGACAAGAAAGCTGCTACAGCTTGTAACGGATGCGATAGAGTATCTCAGGGATTCGCTCCGGCTTTTCTACCTGTGTGAACTTCTTGATATTAAGATGCAGATTATCAAAAAGCTCGAGGGAACGAACACGGATAGGTGGGACTTGATGACGGAGAGCCTGGAGAACGATAGTCTTATTGACGAAAGCTACATGAAAAATTATGGAAATACAATGGAGTATTCGCCGGAGGCACAGTATATATGGTGCAGGCACATCAGGGCGGTGCTGCACGATATTTATGAACGATGCATGATACGGGAAGATACGTTTGAATATGGATATATCTATGTGGACGTTGAGGTTTATTGTATAGAAGATGTCATAAGAATAAGGCGCAATATGCTTAATATGAGTATGGCAAAACTGAGTGAAAAAATCTGCTCAGAGAGAACAATAAGCCGTATCGAGAAAAAGGCAGTCAAACCACAGAGAGCGATAGTACATCGTTTGTTTGAGAGACTCGGATTGTCGGGTGAATTCAGCAGAACGGAGATAATAAGTTCGGATATTGAAGCGCAGGAGTTGTTTTTAAAATTAAAGAATCACCTTAATTGTGGAGAATGTGAAAAGGTGGATGAATTAATTGATATTATAAAAAATAAAATATCTATGGACATACCTCAGAACAAGCAGGTGATAATGAGGCTGGCTGCATGCAATAAACGAATACAACGGAAATTGGATGATGCGTTATACATTCAAAACATCAAGGATGCTCTTGAATGTACATTGCCGTATGATATAGCTGTATCAGAGGGTGAGAAATATTTGTCAAACGAAGAAATGTCATGTATGAATAATATTCTGGTATGCAAATCAGAAAACTGTGTAGAAGTAAATCAGTGCTTTGAAGCTCTTTTGAGAATAAACAATGAACGTGAGAAGAATATAAACAACTATCTCAGTATGTATGAATTTACAATGCAGGTAATTGCAAGCTATATGGGCGATTGCGGAAAATATGATGAGTCCGATGAGAAGGAGTTCACTATTTTATATAGTATGCTTATTAACAGACGTATTAATATTACTGCAATGATTCTGTATTGTATGTTGTGGAATGACCAACAGAGAAAAAAGAAAAAAATAGCTATGCACAGAGGCATAGCCGGAATTACTGAGTATAAGAGGTGTATTATATTGACAACATTTAAAAGAAATGTTGGAAGGTATAATTTTTTCTGCAATCATCTGGTAAATGAAAAAAAGCAGGACAATTAATTGACCTTAACATATTCAGGATAATCGTCAGCGCATGTATTTACTGATGAATCATAGCTGCTGTCGTTCTCATCCCCAAATACAAATGTTCCAAAAGGAAGCACAACTACAAAAAGCGTAAGACATGTAGCAAGCATTGCCGTAGAAGCATAGATTTTCTTGAGTAAATTTTTCTTCATGATATATACCTCCTAAAAATGCGGGAAAGGTTATCGGTAAAAAAAGAATCTCATGTGTGGAGAATTCAGAAGCCTTTCCCGAAGCTATCTAAATTATAGTATGATGTGTTTCGGTTGTGACCTGACAGAGTAGGCAAACTTTATTTTTGCCTACTCTGTCAGGTTACTTTTGTATCAGAGAACGAGATAATTAGATGGCAATGTTATCAATATTCATGACGCAGGGGTACACGGAATACATTGATAAGATATACAACTTCCTGATTTTGCTTGATTTTTGGTGCAAAGCATGTATTATTACATTAGATAAAATATCATTATTTAATGTACGGGGTTTTACATGATGAAGTCATCACATACCAGGAGTGCATTTCTGGATGTATTGAAGGCTGTCGCAATCACGCTTGTGCTGGTGGGACATGCCATGCAGTTCGGTTCGGGAATGCATTGTTATATATACAGCGATTTCTTTGACAATGTTGTGTTTAAGGTTATATACAGCTTTCACATGCCGCTTTTTATGCTTATTAGTGGGTATCTTTTCAGAATGTCTGTGCAGAGACACAGCTTCAGGGAAAATTTGGTGAGCAGGTTTACATCGCTTATTGTTCCTATAATGCTTTGGAGTATAGTTCCGTATGTCATAAGAATTGTGAGCGGTGACGAGAGAGGTGTGTTTCTTATTGTGAGAGCATATTTTACGACTTGCCTTGGCAATTTTTGGTTTCTGTGGGCTGTGTTTTATTCATCACTTATTGTTCTGGCGGTAAACAGATTCTGTCATGATAACATTGTGGTATACATTGTATTGGCAGTGATTATGCTTTTGACACCTGATTTGAGCAGGCTGCAGCTGTACAAATTTATGTACGGATATTTTATTGTGGGATATATGTGGGCGAAGGGCAGGCACAGAGTGAACTCAGCTAATCCGGGCAGGCTTGTGGCAGCATTTATGGTGATGTGCGTGATTTATGCGGGGTTGTTCAGATTGTACGGAAGAGACTGTTACATCTACACAACGGGATTTTCCCTGCTTGGAAAGGATATGTCGATTCAGCTGGCTATTGATATATACAGGTTTGTGATTGGAATTGTGGGGAGCAGCGTGGTAATTCTGTCAGCGGCAATATTGGCATATACTTTTAAACATGTGAATATTGTCGGTGCAGCTTGTGGAAAACTTGTCGAAATTGTCGGATATGTGGGGAAAAATACTTTGGGAATATATCTTGTGTCCACGCTTATTTTCATATATATAATAAAGCCCCTCGCATGGGGGCTTTATGGTATTGACTATGTTATGGTTTTAATTCAGACGGCGGCGGTTATGATTATGTCGCTTGTCGTAATATGGCTAATTCGCCGCATTCCCGTCATCGGAAGATGGCTGCTTGGCGGAAGGTAGCCCTTTTCTGTCCTTGATAATATATCGAGGACGTTTTTTTGCCTCCAGATATATTTTGCCGATGTATTCGCCGATGACTCCCAGGCTCAGAAGCTGGATTCCGCCGAGAAAGCATATAATACATATCATGCTTGACCAGCCTGCCACGGTGTTTTTCATCAGAAACATGATTATTGCCCAGATAACTCCGATAAAGCCGAACAGTGATACGATAAAGCCGAACACTGTTATGATGCGGATTGGCCGGACACTCAGACTTGTTATTCCGTCAATTGCAAAATTAACCATCTTTATGAGTGGATAATGGCTTCTGCCTGCCAGACGAGCATGACGCTCGTAATAGACACATGTGCTGTTAAAGCCTACCATAGGGATTATTCCGCGGAGAAACAGATTGGCTTCTTTGTATTTTTCAAGCTCATTCAAAAAACGTCGGTCGAGAAGTCTGTAGTCAGCATGGTTGTATACGGTACTGCAGCCCATTTTGTTCATAAGCTTATAGAAGAAAAGGGCACTGCTGCGCTTAAAGAAGCTGTCCGTGTGCCGGTCGGAGCGCACGCCGTAGACTATGTCGGCACCGTTATTGTAGGCGGTAATCATATCGTCCATGGCATTTATGTCGTCCTGACCGTCACAGTCAATGCTTATTGTTATATCGGCGTAATTTTTTGCTTCCATGAGTCCTGACAGGAGAGCATACTGATGACCGAAGTTGCGTGACAGGCAGAGCGAACAGAAGTGATCGTCTGCATCGCACAGATTATTCATTATTTCCCATGTTCTGTCAGAGGAGCCGTCATTTACGAACATTACACGGCTCTTGTCGTCTATGAGGCTGCGTGTTATAAGGCTGTTAAGCTTGTCAAGGAACATTGGTGCCGTGATTGGAAGAACATTCTCCTCGTTGTAACAGGGAATAACAATATATAATATAGGCAGCATTTTGTGAGATTCCTTTCGATTGTACAAGCCTGAAACGGATCGATTAATACCTTATCTTATCATCCGCGTCAAGAATGGCACCTGTCTGAACTTCTATTACCTGAAGCTCTGTTGTGGCATGAATTGTGTGGCGGCTTCCGACAGGAAGTGCTATCACGTCTCCTGCCTTAATTTCCCGTCTGACGTCATCTACGATTGCGTAACCGGTTCCTGAAAGAACCGTCCATACCTCATCGCGATGTTCGTGGCTGTGGTATTTAAGCTGGTTGCCCGGACGGAGAATAATCTTGATTGTGAGGGATTCAGGCTGGATATCAAGTATTGTGAAGCTTCCCCATGCTTTTTCCTCAAATCTTGCCATCGGGTCAAGCTTGTCAACGTAAGGCTTGATTGTACTGCTCTTTGCCTTGTCGGAGACGAGAACTCCGTCACAGCCGACCGACACAACGATGTCGTTGAGCCCGACACAGATTACAGGCATATCAAGCTGATTGATGACATTGGTATTCTTACAGTCTGCCATCTGTACATTTCCTATTGCTTCGCTGTCCATGACATCGGTAAATGCATCCCATGAGCCTACATCTCTCCATTCGCCGGAGAATCTCAAGCATCTTATATTGCTTTCTTTCTCGACAACGGCATAGTCGAAGCTTATCTTGGTGAGATTTTCGTAGTTGTCATAGAGTGTCTGGTAGTCGGCACTTCCGAGCATCTTTCTTGATATGTCAAGAAGATATGAAAGCCTGTATGCGAATACACCGCCGTTCCAGAGAGCACCCTGCCCGATATATTCAGCGGCTGCAGTCTCATTCGGCTTCTCAATAAAGCAGCTAACGCGGCTTACGGTGTCCTTGCTCTCAGGCATTATATAGCCGTAGCTGGAGCTTGGAAATGTAGGGGCGATTCCGAGAAGTGACAGGTTAGACTGACCGTCTGCGGCAAGCTCGGAGAGCTTTTTAACCGCCTCAAAGTAATCAAGATTCACATAAGGGTCAACCGGACATACCACAACCGGCTCGTCGGGACTGACATTCTTAACGCACGCAAGAAATGCACTGGCAAGTGCTATTGCAGGGAAGGTGTCTCTTCTGCAGGGTTCAATACAGATTGATACCTTGTTTCCGAGCTGGTGCTTAATGGTTCCTACCTGGCGCTTGCCCGTGGCGATAACGACGTTGGCGGAACTGTCAACGGTGGTTATCTGGCGGTATACTCTCTGTACCATGGACTCGTGCTCACCGTCCTCGTTGGAGAGAAGAGGGATAAACTGCTTAGAGCGGACAGTGTTTGAAAGCGGCCAGAGGCGCTGACCTGAACCGCCTGACAATAAAATAATATTCATAATTATGCAAAATCCTTTCAAAAAAATGTATTTTATACAATAATAAAAATGTGATATTCTTAGTATACATCCTTATTTTATATAAGACGCCTTATTATATCAAATAAGACCGAATGATTCAAGCAATAACAAGTAAGGATTGCTTTTTTAAGAAAATTGTTGTAATCTTTAAAGTATTAAGTTCAAAGGGGGCAATACCATGAATAATCATGAAATGATGGCTCTTGACGAGAAGCATAATGCTGAATTTGAGGAGCTGGTAAAATATTGTATGACCTCCGGTGCAATCAATCTTGATCTGTACGAGGAATATGATGTAAAGAGAGGACTCAGAGATGCCAACGGTAAGGGCGTGCTTACGGGGCTTACTGAGATTTCCGATGTCGTTTCTTATAAGTCGATAGATGGTGTTAAGACACCGATTGACGGTGAGCTGTATTATCAGGGATACAATGTCGCAGACTTAATCGAGGGTCTTGGGGGCAGAAGATATGCCTTTGAGGAGACGACTTATCTGCTTTTATTCGGTGAGCTGCCAACCAAGGAGCAGCTTGAAAGATTTATCGGTATTCTGTCTGAGCTTCAGGAACTTTCAGGTCATTTCGTGCGCGATGTAATCATGAAGGCTCCGAGTGCCAACATCATGAATGCCCTTTTGAAGAGTATTGTTACTTTATATTCTTACGATGACAATCCGGAGGACATCTCTCCTGCGAACGTGCTGCGTCAGTCTTTGCAGCTTATCGGCAAGATGCCTATTATTTCCGTATATGCATATCACTCATACCGTCATTTCAAAATGGATGACGTTCTTTTAATCCGCAATCCTGACAAGAACTGCTCTACGGCTGAGAATATTTTAAGAATGCTCAGACCTGATGGCAAATATACAGAGCTTGAAGCAAGAGTTCTTGACGTTGCGCTTGTACTTCATGCAGAGCATGGCGGTGGTAACAACTCTACATTCACAACGCACGTCGTAACCTCTTCGGGAACGGACACCTACTCAACGATAGCTGCATCAATCGCGTCCCTTAAGGGACCTAAGCATGGTGGTGCGAACCTTAAGGTTACTCACATGATTGAGAATATCAAGGAAAATGTAAAGAACTGGGAGGATGAGGCAGAGATAGAGGAGTATCTCACCAAGATTCTTGACAAGCAGGCATTTGACGGTGCAGGTCTTATCTATGGTATGGGACATGCCGTATACACCTTGTCGGATCCGAGAGAGGTTATTTTAAAGAGATATGCTAAGAGTCTGTCTGATGAAAAAGGGCTTACTAAGGAGTTCGAGCTTCTTGACCGCATAGAGAGAATCGCGGGAAGAATAATTGCCGAGAGAAGAAGATTGTTCAAGCCGATATGTGCAAACGTGGATTTTTACAGTGGTTTTGTCTATACTATGCTTGGAATACCGGAGGAGCTTTTCACTCCTATATTCGCAATTTCACGTATTTCGGGCTGGAGCGCTCATCGTCTTGAGGAGCTGGTCAATAAGGGAAAGATTATCCGTCCGGCTTACAAGTATGTAGGGTGGCACAAGCCTTATTATGATATCGAGCATCGTCTTGGTGATGTCAACGACAACTGGAAGTAGATTTTGAACAAAGAAAGAAGAGGTAGTCTCATGGCTAAGAAGATTTTAAAGGATATAAAGGATATTAAGTTTATAACGATTGGAGAGGTGCTGTTGCGTCTGTCGCCTCCCAATTTTGAAAAAATCAGAATGGCTAACTCATATACCATCAACTATGGCGGTGCTGAGGCGAATGTAGCGGCAGGTCTTGCCAACATGGGGGTTGACAGCACGCTCTTTACGGTTGTTCCGGGTAACTCCGTAGGTAAGTCGGCGATTCGTTTTCTTCGCTCTAACGATGTACATATGTCGAAGGCAATCTATGCCGGCGACCGTCTTGGTATCTATTACCTTGAGGAGGGGTATGCAGTTCGTTCGTCAAAGGTAATTTACGACAGAGCCAATTCGTCATTTGCGACATATGATTATTCTCAGATGGATTTTAAGGAATTATTAAGTGGTTTTGACTGGCTTCATCTCAGTGGTATCACGCCTGCACTTTCACAGAACTGCCGTGACATGATAATGATGGCACTCAAGGCTGCTAAGGAGCTTGACATGATTGTCAGCTTCGATGGCAACTACAGAAGTGCTCTTTGGGGATGGCAGGAAGCAAGAGACTGTATAACAAGCTATCTTCCTTATGTGGATGTTCTTATAGGAATTGAGCCGCTCAATCTTATCGGTCCTGATGGAAAGGATATGAAGGACGGTATGAGTATGCAGCCTTCATTTAAGGAGCAGGATAAGATATTCAAGGCACTTCACGAGAAGTATGATTTCATGGCTATTGCACGCCATGTGCGCTATGTTCATACGGGAAGCGAGAATTCACTCAAGGCTTATATGTGGTATGATGGTGAGACTTATGAGAGCAAGACTTTCAGATTCAACATCCTTGACCGTGTCGGCGGCGGTGATGCATTTGCAAGCGGTCTTATATATGCACTTATGGAAAAGATGGAGCCGAAGGATATTGTTGACTTTGCGGTAGCTACATCTGTTATCAAGCATACAATTCATGGCGATTTCAACATTATTGATGATAAGAAGTCAATCTATAATCTGATGAGACAGGAGTATGAGATTAAGAGATAATACGGAAATGAGGTTTAATATGGCTAAAAAGCGTGAGTTTTACTTTAAGTCAAGTGATGGTGTGAACCGGGTTCATACGGTAGAGTGGTCGCCGGAGGATGGAGCTGTAAAGGCGGTGCTTCATATTGTTCATGGTATGGCGGAGAGAGTTGAGAGATACGATGATTTTGCACGGTTTATGGCTGACAACGGATATCTTGTGGTCGGTGATGACCATCTCGGACATGGCAAAACGGCAGCTTCGCCTGAGGATTTTGGATATATAGGCGAGGATGGTGCTCATCTTCTTGTGAGGGATGAGCATAAGCTTCAGAGACATATGAAGGAACTGTACCCGGTTGTTCCGTATATTATTCTCGGACACAGCATGGGAAGCTATATAACCAGAAGATTTATATCTATATATGGTGAGGACGTGGATGCGTGTCTCATTCTCGGGACAGGATTTCAGACGCCGGCTGAGACAGGTGCCGGGCTTACTGTTGCGGGGCTTGTCGGCAAGCTTAAGGGACAGCGTCACAGAAGCGATTTCCTCACAGAGCTTGGATTTGGCAAGTATTGTTCGCGGATAGAGAATCCCCGCACGGAGAGCGACTGGATGTGCAGGGATGACAAGGTAATAGATGACTTTAAGAATGACCCTCTGTGTGACTTTATTTTTACAGTCGATGGTTTTAAGGCTCTTCTTACATTGGTGCGTGAGGACTGTGACGACAGAACGGCACGGAAGGTTCCGAAGGAGCTTCCTATATATATTCTTTCGGGTGCCGAAGACCCGGTAGGACAGTATGGCGAAGGAGTAATGAAGACATACGAGCAGTACAAGCAGGCAGGGATAGAGGATCTTCAGGTAAAAATATATCCTCAGATGCGTCATGAGATTCTTAATGAATTCGGGAAAGAGGAGGTATATGATGATATCCTCCGCTGGACCGAGGAAAAAATAGCAGAATGTGCAGATGAAGAGGATGAAATATAGGAGGATGTGTATGATTAAGTTAGGTACCGCAGGCGCATGGCTTATAAATGGAAATGAGGTTGTCGGGGACAACGCTGAGGCAGCACAGATTATAAAGGCAAAGACAGGACGTGATGTTTCTAAGGAGGATGCGTCGAAGGAGACTATGGCGTATTCTATTTTAAAAAAGCATAATAAGTCTGACAGCATGGACAAGCTTAAGATAAGATTCGATAAGCTCACATCGCATGATATCACATTTGTAGGTATTATACAGACGGCGAGAGCATCGGGGCTTGAGAGATTTCCTATGCCGTATGTGCTCACGAACTGCCACAACAGCCTGTGTGCCGTAGGTGGTACTATCAATGAGGATGACCATATGTTTGGACTCAGTTGTGCAAAAAAGTACGGCGGGGTATATGTACCTCCTCATCAGGCGGTAATTCACCAGTTTGCAAGAGAGATGCTGGCTGAGTGCGGTGCAATGATACTTGGCTCCGACTCGCATACACGTTATGGTGCGCTTGGTACAATGGCAATCGGTGAGGGCGGCGGAGAGCTTGCAAAGCAGCTTCTCAACAAGACCTACGATGTTGCAATGCCGGGAGTGGTTGCGATATATCTCACCGGAGAGCCGGTGAAGGGAGTGGGACCTCAGGATGTTGCACTTGCGATTATCGGAGCAGTGTTCGGCAACGGATATGTAAAGAACAAGGTTATGGAGTTCGTAGGTCCGGGTGTTTCCAATCTGAGTGCCGACTTCAGAATCGGTATAGATGTAATGACAACGGAGACAACATGTCTCTCTTCCATATGGAGAACTGACGACAAGATAAAGGAATTCTATGAGGTACATGGGCGCGGTGAGTGTTACAGTGAACTCAATCCGGGCGATGTGGCTTATTACGATGGCGTTGTGTATGTTGACCTTGGAAAGATTAAGCCTATGATTGCGATGCCTTTCCATCCAAGCAATGTATACACGATTGAGGAGCTTAATGCAAACCTCATGGATATTCTCGATGATGTGGAGAAGCGTGCGGCAGTAAGCCTTGATAATAAGGTTCCTTATACACTTAAGGATAAGGTAAGAGACGGAAGACTCTATGTGGAGCAGGGAATTATTGCGGGATGCGCCGGAGGCGGATTTGAAAATATATGTGCTGCGGCGGATATACTTAAGGGCAGGAGCATCGGTGCTGATGAGTTCACTCTCAGCGTATATCCTGCAAGTACTCCTATCTATGCTGAACTTGCCAGAAACGGCAGACTTGCAGACCTTATGACAACGGGAGCCATTGTAAAGACAGCCTTCTGCGGCCCTTGCTTTGGTGCAGGTGATACTCCTGCCAACAATGCATTCAGTATTCGTCACTCAACCCGTAACTTCCCTAACCGTGAGGGCTCTAAGCTCCAGAACGGTCAGATTGCCTCGGTTGCACTTATGGATGCACGTTCAATTGCGGCAACAGCGGCTAACAAGGGATATCTCACGGCAGCAACAGATGTTGATGTGGAATTTACCAATCCTACATATCATTTTGATAAGACAATATATGAGAATAGAGTATTTGACAGCAAGGGTGTGGCTGATCCGTCGGTTGAGATTAAGTTCGGTCCGAATATAAAGGACTGGCCTGAGCAGGTTGCACTCACGGATAATATTCTTGTCAAGGTTGTATCAGAGATTCATGATCCGGTGACAACAACGGATGAGCTTATTCCTTCAGGTGAGACTTCATCTTATCGTTCCAACCCTCTTGGACTTGCAGAGTTCACACTCTCAAGAAAAGACCCTGCTTATGTCGGTCTTGCAAAGGAGATGAGAGCGGCTGAGGAGGTAAGAAGAAGCGGTGCTGATGTGACTGAGAGTAACGCTGAGGTTGCCCGTGCATTTAAGGTTATCAAGGAGGCATATCCTGAGCTTAATGCTGCTGAGACAGAGATAGGAAGTACAATATTTGCGGTTAAGCCGGGTGACGGTTCAGCGCGTGAGCAGGCGGCTTCCTGCCAGAGAGTTCTTGGAGGTCTTGCAAATATTGCCAATGAGTATGCAACTAAGAGATACCGTTCCAATCTTATCAACTGGGGACTCATTCCTTTTATAATTGATGAGGGTGAGCTGCCGTTTAAGAACGGAGATTTTATATTTATTCCGGATGCCGTTAAGGCAATCAGGGATAAGGCGTCAGAGGTTAAGGCTTACGTCGTAAAGGACAAGCTCTGCGAGTTTAAACTTAAGATAGGTGAACTTACGGATGACGAGAGACAGATTATACTTGATGGATGTCTCATCAATTATTATAGACATTAAGGCGATGATGCCAAGGTTAAAATGTAATTTCAAAGTATGGGGGTAAATTAAGATGAATAATGATGGCCTGATGTTTTTACAGCCGGTATTTAAGGAAATGATATGGGGAGGCAACCGCCTTGCAACGGAGTTCGGATATGATATTCCGGGTGACGATACGGGAGAATGCTGGGGAATCAGTGCACATCCGAACGGTGATTGTACAGTAAGAAGCGGTGAATACTCAGGGATGAAGCTCTCACAGGTGTGGAGTGAACATCCTGAACTCTTCGGAAGAGAGAAATCGGAAGGCGTATTTCCTCTTCTTACCAAGATTATTGATGCAAAGGCTGATTTGAGTATTCAGGTGCATCCTTCCGATGACTACGCCAAGGTGCATGAGAACGGCTCGCTCGGAAAGACTGAGTGCTGGTATATTCTTGATTGTCCTGAGGGAGCAACGCTTGTTGTCGGTCACAACGCGGCGGACAAGGAAGAGTGTGCCAAGATGATTCACGAGGGAAGATGGAGTGAGTTCATTCGTGAGGTGCCTGTTCACAAGGGGGATTTCGTATCGATTGTACCGGGAACGGTTCACGCAATAAAGGCAGGGGTCATGCTTCTTGAGACACAGCAGAACAGTGACATAACATACCGGGTGTACGATTATGACAGACTCTCTAACGGAAAGAAGAGGGAGCTTCATGTTGAAAAATCAATAGATGTTATCAATGCTCCTGCAGCTCCGGCGGAAAACAGCATACACAATTTCGCAAATGTGGCAAAAAATACGCCGGTACTTATGGAGAAGAGTGCGTATTACAGGGTGTGGAAGCTTGTCACCGCGGATAACGCAGGAGACGGATTGTCAGTGAAAAATGATTTTGATGCAAAGTATCTTCTTGTGAGTGTTGTGTCCGGAGATGGCATGATAAATGGTTTGGCAGTAAAGAAGGGCGACCATTTTATAGTTACCAATGAATGTGATGAGTTCAAGCCGTCCGGAATTATGGAACTCATAATATCCGCTGAGGTCTGAGAAGCATTGCTATTCGATTTGAAGTAAAAATAAAGGCAGGGAACAATATGACAGAGCAGGAATTGGATAAAATGATTGCGCGCATCAATGAACTTGCGCGTAAATCAAAAGCTGAGGGACTGACTGAGGAGGAGGCTCTTGAGCAGACGGAACTTCGAGGAAAGTATATCGCGAACTTCAGAGCTAATTTCCGTAAACAGTTGGAAAAGATTGATGTCAAGCAGGCAGATGGCACAATCATCAATCTTGGTGAAGAATATTATAAAAGGAGACACTAATGTGATGTGAACTGCGTTCATGAGCAAGTAGCGAAAGCGGATTGCGAATGTCCGCTTTACGCGATTCACAGACATTAAAAGGTATAAGAGTTATATGCGGTGGATGCCCGGAATATAATTAAGCAAAGGAAACAGGAGACTGTGAATGCTTAATTATATCTGGGCATTTATGCTTTTGATTGGAATTGTATATGGTGTGTGGTCAGGAAATCTTTCCGCTGTCTCCAATGCGGTTCTTGACAGTGCGGCTCAGGCGGTGAATCTTGCCATATCAATGTCGGGAATAGTTGCATTATGGTGCGGTCTGATGGAGATTGCAGATAAAGCGGGTGTGGTTAAGCTGCTGTCAAAGGGAATGAGACCTCTGATACTGTGGCTTTTCCCGAGATTGAGGCGTGAGGACGGAGAGAAAGCGGCAGAATACATAACACTGAATTTTATAATGAATATACTTGGAACCGGGTGGAGTGCAACAGGTCCGGGGCTTATGGCGATGGAGGAGCTTGATAAAATAAGGGTCGATAAGCGGGCTGCATCAGATGAAATGTGCACATTCCTTGTGCTTAATATCTCATCACTGCAGCTCATCCCGGTAAACATCATCGCATATCGGAGCGCTTATGGAGCTGTGGCACCGGCTGCCATAATTATTCCTGCACTTATTACGACCGGGATAAGTACGATGGCAGCAGTTGTGTTCTGTAAGCTGATGTGCTTAAGGAAGGGCGGATAGTACTGATAGGCACATCGGGCTAATCGCACAAGCGGGAGTGTGTCAGACGGCTGCTGTGAGTGCGGCTTCCGGTAATGGGAACACCATCTGTATTGGTATAGGTATTCATATAGGTTCGATATTTTAACGGCATAAGCTGCTGCTGAAGCTTTTCATTGCGACGGGCTTCTATCGCTACGGAGGAGCGGAAGGTCTCAAATAATTCCTCAATAGCTTCATTGCTTCCTGTAGCTGCACACCCGGTGTGTTCGCGTGTGGCATCGACAAGACTATCAAGGTAGTCATCGGTTATGTCTGAGAGGACATAATGATGACGTCCGGCATGATGAATGGAACAGCGATGTCTGGTGGTATCGGCTATAAGCCAGTTGTCATTACGGAGGCGATCGGCAAAATGGTATGACATCAGGTCAAGAATATCGTTCGTCGGGGCAAATCTTGCAAGCAGAAAGCTTCCGTGTTCGTCGCGGTATTGTCCAAAACGAATAAAGCCCAGAAAATGCTGTGATTCACGGCTGACATTGCGGTCAAGTTCAAACAGACGCATGACATAAGGGTTAACAAGGTGGTTCACAATGCCGGGTCCTACCTTGAAGGCGTCAATAAGAAAATGGTATATTATATCACCGCGCTCAGGGCAGGATGATAGGGCGGCGTGGTAGACCTGTGTATAGATGTCGTGTGAGAGCTTATGCCTGATGGTCGATGCAACCTTAGCTGCAAGCTCATCATCGGCATCAAAATAGCGGTACTCACAGAACAGTTCCATAGTCTCGCCGTCTGATACGCTTATGGCTGTCTTGGAGGTGCCAATCTCCCATGCACGGTAAATGGCTGTAAATATTCCGTTCACGCTTCCGTCGCAGCAGCAAATAATCATCGTAATCTCCTTTCCGCCGCCGGTAAGCGGCACTAATAGCAATAAAAGACGTGTCTCATACTATTCCACAGTTCTGTCCTGCTTATCGTGAAGAGGCGGTAAGCGGTGCATAATTCTCGTTGTTGTCGTCGAACAGTGAGAGCTGACGGTAAAGTCCGCTCTGGGATATCTGAAGCGCGTGACGGCGCTCGGCTCCCATAAGCTGCGATACGATATAGTCCTCATCCTGCCTGAACAGGTCGTCCGTTCTTCCGTTGCAGGTGATAAAATATCTCGCTCTCTTCATGACAACTCCCATTCGGGCAATATCTTTAAAATCCAATAAAGTACTTCGACGGGCTCTCAGTATGCGCTCAACGGAGCGCGGGCCTACTCCGGGTATGCGAAGGAGCTGTGCTTTTGCTGCCTTGTTAATCTCGACAGGAAATTCTCCGAGATGTTGTAGTGCCCAGTCGCACTTCGGGTCTATATAGCTGTTGAAGTTGGGGTGGGACTCGGACAGAAGCTCATCTGCACTGAACCCATAAAAACGCAGCAGCCAGTCAGCCTGATAAAGACGGTGTTCACGGAGAAGTGGCGGTCCGTCTTCGGTGGACGGAAGTGAACTGTCATTATTGACATTGACAAATGCTGAATAAAAAACACGCTTCAGATTGTAGTTCTTATATAGTGCCTCGGCTATTGTTACAAGCTGATAATCGGATTCGGGCGCGGCACCTATAATCATCTGTGTGCTCTGTCCTGCAGGAACGTATGCCTTAGGACCGCTTCGGGAGTCGAAAATATTCAATGGCGATACGGCATTGTCTGCGGAAACGGATTGAATATTGTGGTCAAATGATGACAGATGTTCGGTATTGCCTGAATCAATGTAAGCCGGACGTGCGGATGTCATTGAATGATAATCCGCAAGCAGAAGCTCGTTACGCCTTATGCCGAGCTGAATCTGCCGCATTGGTGTGAGTATGCTCCTGCGTGACTTATTAGGGGCGATGCGCCTGAGGGCATCAGCTGTTGCAAGCTCAAGATTAACGCTCATTCTGTCGACATACCAGCCCGTCTCCTCAATGACGGAAGGGTCAGCACCGGGAATTCCCTTAACGTGTATATAACCGTTAAAGTGATATACACATCTTAAGAGCTTGACGGTCTTTAAAAGAAGCTGCATGGTGTGCGTGGGTGAGACAACAATTCCTGAACTCAGGAAAAGTCCCTCTATATAATTACGCCTGTAAAACTCCATGGTGAGTGTGCATACCTCTTCCGGGGTAAATGAGGTTCTGAGCACATCGTTGGAGCGGCGGTTGATGCAGTATCGGCAGTCATAAATACATTCATTGGTAAACAATATCTTAAGAAGCGATATGCATCTGCCGTCAGCTGCAAAGCTGTGGCATATTCCGCTGCTTACCGTGCTGCCGATGCCTGTGGCACTGCCTCTTCTGTCTGAACCGCTTGAAGTGCATGCGGCATCGTACTTGGCTGAGTCGGCAAGAATCTTAAGCTTATCTTTAATATCCATATCTTCCTTAATTAACATAGAACCTCATTTCCAAGCAAAAAAATAAAAATCTGTTGCTTATCGAACATTTGTTTGACATTATAATAGCACATACGTTCGGGAATGTAAAGAGGAATATTTTGGTGTTTTATATTCTGCGGGCGGGAATATAGTAGTAGAGAACTGTTTTTAGCGAGGGGAATATGGCGGAGATACTTGCTCAGGGAGTCATCCCGATAATAATTTTTGTTGTGATATTGTGGTCGGCCGTGTCAGGAGATAAGGTCTATGAACATTTTACAAGGGGAGCCCTCAAAGGTCTTAAGATTACGGCAGAGCTTCTGCCGACACTTATAGGGCTGCTGGCAGCAGTCGGAGTTCTCAGGGCGTCGGGAGTGATCGATGCCTTGTGCTCACTGGCGGGAGGCTTGACCGACAAGGTGGGATTCCCGGCACAGGTTGTTCCGGTAGCTTTTGTCAAGATATTTTCTTCGTCTGCAGCAACGGGACTTATGCTGGATATTTTTAAGAATTATGGTGCGGACTCATACGAGGGGCTTCTTGCGGCACTTATTTTGTCGAGCACGGAGACCTTAATGTACACGATAAGCATTTATTATATGTCGGTAAAGGTCACAAAAACGAGGTGGACGGTGGCGGGGGCATTCATAAGCATGGCGGCAGGAATAGCGGGAAGCATATTTGTACTTCAATTTGTTACAAAAATGTAATATTTCAAAGTCTTGACGAACAAAGAGTACTATGATATTATGACTATGTCGGTGTACTATGACAGATAATACACAAGGGAGTATTTTTTATAAATAAAAGAAAACCCATTACCATGGACCGGTGTAAGGGAGATACATCGGTCACAACATTGTTATGACTGCTGCGGCATAATGATGGAAATAATGCAGTGCGAAAGAGAGGTTATTTTTATGAAGAGAATGAAGAAAGTGGCGGTCCTGATCATGACAGCGGCAATGTGCTTTGCCATGGCGGGCTGTAAGAAAGAGACGGGTGAAGAGGTTCCTACGGGAGATGTATACTCACCTAAGTTCTCGGAAGTGAATGCTGATATAGACTATGTCAGCAATGTATTGTCGAGCGGGAACAAGATAATGATTCTCGGACAGAAGTATGACAATGTGAATTATACTTACACTCAGAAGTTTGTGACGATTGACGCTGCTACGGGGGAGCAGACAGCGAAGGAGCTTGAATTGCAGAAGGAAAGTGACAATGAGGAAGTGTCGCTTCAGTCAGTCTGCAGATATAAGGATGGTTTTCTGGGAGTTGTTTACCGCTATGTACAGCCTACTCAGGAGGAGATGGACAGCGGCGTATATGATGTGGAATCAAGCTACACCATGGAGATATACGATGCTGAGTTCAATAACCTTTCCAGTATATCTCTTGATAAGATTCAGAAGAGCATAGAGGATGAGGGCGGTAATTTCTATGTTCAGAATGTTGCTGCGGATGCTGACGGCAATGTATATATGACTCTTGACAGCTCTTTGTATGTGCTTGACGGCAGTGGTGAACTCAAGTGTAAGATTGATTTTGAGAACTGGATCAACGGAATGGTAGCCACAAGTGATGGCCAGGTATATGTAATGTACTATGATGAGCAGTATAATCCGGTCATGGCACCGGTTGATCTTGCAGCTAAGTCGGTCGGAGCGGTACTTGAAAACCTGCCTACGAACAACAACGGTTCACCACAGGCATTTCCGGCAGGTGACGGCAAGATTTATGTTGTAGGTTCAAGCAAGTTATATCTTTACGATATTGCTGCACAGACATCTGAGGAGGTTCTTGACTGGATAGCATGTGATATCAGTACCAACAGCCTTTCCGGTTTTGCAGTGTTAGATGACGGCTCCTTCGTTGCGGTATCAACCACCTATGACTATTCTGCGGATACGTCCAAGACAACAATTGAGCTTGCTGCAATTTCCAAGGTTCCTGCAGGTTCAATTAAGCAGAAGAAGACGGTAACACTTGCGATGATGACAATGGACTATGACACTCAGGGTAAGGTTATCAAGTTCAACAGAACCAATGAAGATTACAGAGTTAACATTAAGACGTATGTAAATGATGATTATTCCAACTATGAAGATGCAAAGACTCAGTTTCAGGCAGATGTTGCAGCGGGAACTGCCGGAGATTTCTTTATGGCAGACAGCAACATTAATGTTGACAACCTGATTGCCAAGGGAGCTCTTGCAGACCTTTCAGACTTAATTGACAATGATGCCGAGTTAAGCAGGGATGATTTCATACCTAACATTCTTGATATACTCTCAGTGAACGGTAGGCTTTACAGCATTGCAAGTTCGTTTTCCGTACAGACACTTGTGGGAAAGGTATCAGATGTCGGAACGGGCAAGAGCTGGACATTTAAGGATGTCATGGAGCTTGTGAAGGCAAGACAGGGAGCTTCTCTTATGGCATATACAACTAAGCAGGGTGGTCTGACGACTATGGTTCAGTACAGCATGGACAGCTTCTACAATGCCGGGACGGGGGAGTGTAACTTTAATTCCGATGACTTTATAGCACTGCTTGAGCTTTGTAATACATTCCCTGAGGATTACGATTACGATTCGGATGTAAGCATGCCTAAAATGCTCAGAACAGGCAAGGTACTTCTCACAGACATATATATTTCGGATTTTGACTTCGTTCAGCTCTATGAGGCACTCTACGGTGAACCGGTCAACTTTATCGGTTATCCGACCAACAGCGGTTCAGGAGCGGTTGTGAGCTTTGATGCACGCTTCTGCATTGCGGCGAAGTCAAAGAATAAGGATGCGGCATGGGCGTTTATTCGTCAGTTCCTTCTTCCTGAAGCACAGAAGAGTCTTGATTGGAGACTCCCTATCAATAAGGACGCCTTTGAGCAGAAGCTTACCGATGCAATGAATGCTACTGATGAGGAAGTCGGCTCATGGGTGTACGATGATGTCGAGATTCAGATTAAGGCACTTACCGGTGAGCAGGCACAGATAGTAAGAGATATTGTATACAGTGCTACATCAGAGGCAGCTTATGATGAGCAGCTCCTCAATATTATTACTGAGGAGGCGGCTTACTACTTCGGTGGTGAGAAGAGTTCAAGCGAGGTAGCGGGAATTATTCAGTCCAGAGCACAGCTCTACATTGATGAGAACCGTTAAGCATACGATATTCCGATTGGGGTAGGTTATGGTTATGAAGAAAAAAGCAAAGGAGCTTAAGCTCCCCAAAGAGAAAAAAACAACTCCTGCGCACTCAAAGCGCAGGAGAAAACTGGGACAGCACACGATGGCACCTTTTCTGGCACCAAGCATTATAGGAGTTACATTGTTCTTTCTTCTCCCGTTCTTTGTGGTTATTTTTTATTCATTCGTGGATAATCCGGTTACGAGGGAATGGGTGTGGTTTGACAATTTTGTGAAGCTTGTAAAGAATAACTCGTTTAAGAGGGCTGTTAAGAACACGGCTGTATTTACCGGAGTCGCGGTTCCGCTTGCGGTAATTCTGTCACTGCTTCTTGCGATAATACTGGACCAGAAGATTCCGGGAAAGAGTCAGTTCAGAACTTTCTTTCTGAGTCCGATGATGGTTCCGATAGCATCGGTTGTGCTCATATGGCAGGTGCTTTTCCATTACAATGGTGCGGTCAACGATTTTTTGTCGACGTTCGGTGTAAAACCGGTTGACTGGCTCAAGTCAGACTACGCGATGGTTGCGATTGTACCGCTGTATCTGTGGAAGAATCTGGGATATAACATGATCCTGTTCATGGCGGCGCTTGGAAACATACCGAGGGATATAATTGAGGTTGCGGAGCTTGAGAGTGCCAACTCCTGGCAGATATTCTGGCACATTAAGATAAGATACCTGTCACCGACGATATTGTTCGTTACAATTATGTCAATCATAAGTTCCTTCAAGGTATTCCGTGAGGTATATCTTCTCACGGGAGATCATCCGGTGACAAGCCTTTACATGCTGCAGCATTACATGAACAACATGTTTAAGTCGCTGGATTACCAGAAGCTGTCGGCGGCGGCGATACTCATGTCGCTTGTCATGATTGTACTTATAGGAGCATTATTCCTTATTGAAAATCATTTTGGAAAGGATGTGGAGGAATAGTGGGAAAAGAGAAGAAACAGCATGAAGCGGTGCTGCATGGTATTCACCATAAGAGACGCAGAAGGCTTGTGATACGCACAATCTGCTTTTTGTTTGCCGCGAGCTTTGCAATAATATTTCTTTTTCCGACGGTTGTGACAATAGCCAATTCCTTCATGTCACAGTCGGAAATAAGTTCTAACTATGGAATGGTATTTTCTACCACGGATTCCGGTGCGAAGGCATACATATCTAAGAAGGTTAACATAAAACTTATCCCTGATATGGTAAGCTTCAGCCAGTATTTTACGGTACTGCTTAAGAGCCCTTCTTATCTTCTCAAGTTCTGGAATTCGGTTATACTGGTTGTACCTATTACGGTATTTCAGATTATAATAGCATGTCTTGCATCCTACGGGTTTGCGAGAACGGAAGGAAAGCTTAAGGGAATAGTATTCTTTGGTTATATTATTCTTATGCTTATGCCTTATCAGGTAACGCTTGTTCCTAACTATCTGGTTGCCGAATGGTTCAAAATTCTCAACACGAACTGGGCTATATGGCTTCCGGGTATATTTTCACCTTTTTCAGTATATCTGCTCACTAAATATATGAAGCGAATACCGAAAGCACTGTTTGAGGCGGCACAGATTGACGGTGCAGGTGAGTGGCAGATGTTTCGCAAGATTGCGATGCCGATATGTAAGGGGGCAATCTATTCATGTGCGATTCTCGTGTTTATTGATTATTGGAACATGGTAGAGCAGCCGCTTATCCTTTTTACGGATACGGAGAAATACCCATTATCGGTATTCCTGTCTAAGATAAATGAAGGTGAAATCGGTCTTGCGTTTGCGGTTGCGACGATATATATGATTCCGGGTCTTTTGATTTTCCTTTACAGCGAGGAGTATCTTGTTGAGGGAATCACATATCAGGGTGGAATTAAAGGTTAACTAATAATTAAAAGTGACTATTCAGAAAGGGTTAAAGCGATGAAGAAGCTGGAAGGAAACAGAAAAGACTGGATAAAAAATATCCTGATTATATTTCTTGTGGTGCTGTTGCTGCTCACATTTTTTTCTAACACAATTATGAATTATTCGCTTGCCGAGGTATCAAGTACCTATATTACAAGCGGAAGCATTTCAACAGCAATTCGCGGAACCGGAACGATTCAGTCCGTAGATCCGTATAATGTGACAATCTCAGAGGGACGTAAGGTTGAGAGTGTCAATGTAAAGAAGGGTGATACAGTAGCTAAGGGTGATGTCCTCTTTGTACTTGAGAAGGGAGAGAGCACCGAGCTTGCGGATGCCAAGAAGGCATACCAGGATCTGCTTGCAAGCTATGATGACGCAATAATCAAGGGCAATATAAGCAGCGATATTATCACGGCAGCTCAGAACAGGGACAATGATGTTATTTCACAGAAGATGTCACGCTTAGAGCAGCTTGGTGAGACTCTGAGACAGAAGAAGGCTGTTGTCGATGACATAAAAGCACAGATTGAGGTAGTGAATGCCGGAAGCGCCATCGTCGACGTATCGAACGAGAAGGCACAGCTTGAGGCGGTTAATACGGCACTTTCAGCAGAAAAGGATAAGCTTACCAAGTTCACTGAGCTTCAGACTAAGATAGACAGTCTTCTTGCAAGTGCATCTGCCGAGAAAGATGAGGGCAAGAAGTGGAATTACATCAATCAGGCTGTAACAGCTACCAATGACAGGGATGCTCTTGGTACTCAGGCAGAGATAGAGGCTAATATTAAGTCCTATGAGAAGCAGGTTGAGACAATCAACAAGACAATAGAGGATAAGCAGGCAGCTCCTACCGAGGAAGCAAAGCAGCTCAACTACAAGCTCACGCTTGCCAACAATGAGTACACTGAGGCACAGGAAGATTACGATAAGCTCTCGTCCGAGATTGAGAATCAGAGAACTCTTCAGAGCCTCTTAGACCAGATAGAGGATGCCAAGAATAAGTATGAGACTCTTGAGGCTAAGACAATAGGAACAGAAGTGACAGCTCCTGTAAGCGGAATCATAACTGCAGTCAACTATGTAGCAGGTGAGAAGGTTGAGAAGGATGCCACAATGGCTACCATACAGATTGCCGGTAAGGATTACACACTTGAGATGTCGGTTACAAAGGAACAGGCGGCAAGAATCAAGGTTGGTGATGTAGGTCAGGCATCCAACTCATGGTATTTCAGTGATATGACACTCACTGTATCCGCAATAAAAAATGACACATCCAATCCTTCGTCCGGTAACAGGATTGTCGTATTTACGGTAACAGGTTCTGACATCAATGTTGGTCAGTCGGTTACGGTGAGCGTTGGTGATAAGTCGGCTAACTATGATATGATTGTACCTAACACGGCTATCCGTGAGGATAAGAACGGTACATATATTCTTGTCATAACCTCTAAGAGCACGCCTCTTGGAAACAGATATACAGCTACTCGTGTTGATGTAACGAAGCTTGCATCGGATGACACGAACACGGCTATTTCATGTGGACTCCAGGGTTATGAGAGTGTAATCACAACGGCGACTAAGCCGGTATCGGCAGGAGATTTGGTACGTCTGCCTAAATAATGGGAGGATATGATGACAAGGCCTAATGTAAAAATGACAAAAAAACAGCTTGTGCTTCTGGTCATCATTGCGGCCGGTCTGGCGGTATTTGGGATTTTGACGGCAATATCAAGTGCCATTGCACGGACACAGACGACGCAGTACTCTGCAAAATATTGGGATTCTGACGGGCGTTATTCAATGGTAAGCGTATTTCTGCCGGAGGATAACCCGATTACACAGAGTAATGTGCAGCAGCTTGAATATACGTTGGATCAGGCTTTGATTAAGGAAGCAATTGAGGCTCCGGCTGACAATGCAAGATTATATGTATCTTCATACAGTGCCAAGACACAGGTGTCGTTATCATCAGGACGTTCAGGTTCACAGAAATGTACGGCATATGGTGTAGGGGGAGATTTTTTCAGATTCCATAATTATGAGCTTATAAGTGGAAGCTATCTTCTTGAAGACAGCCTGATGAGTGATTATGCGGTACTCGACGAGGAGGCGGCGTGGAAGGTATTCGGTGCCATAGAAGTCGACGGAATGACGTTTAAGTACAATGGTAAGGAATATATTGTTGCAGGCGTTGTCAGACCGCAGGACGGATATAAGACCAAGGCAGGAGGAGCTGAGGCGGGTACCGTATTTTTTCCGATAGGTGAGCTTGAAAATGTTGCAGACAGCTATGAAATAATATTTCCGAATCCTGTTTCAGGATTTGCGGTAAAGCAGATTAAAGAAGCATTTTCATCCTGCGGATACAGTGAGGATGATATAAAGATAGTCAACAACTCAGAGCGCTATGGATTTGTTAACTCGGCGAAAAGACTTCTGAAATGGACGGAGAAGGGAATGTCGTTTAAGGCAATAAAGTATCCGTACTGGGAGAACAGTGCTATCGCGGTTGAGAACATATATGATGTATTTACTCTGTTCAGAATTATATTCATAGTTCCGCCGATAGTCATTGTGATTGTTTCAATAATCCGTTTTCATCCGATTCACAGACTTAAGCTTCTTGTGCTCAGAATTGTGGAGCATTTCAGAAAATAAGCGAATATGTAATTTATGCAAAGGTCGTTGCGGTGATATATGCCGCAACGGCTTTTTTGTCTTTTCAACATGGTCATAATGTGATAAAATATTAAAATTGAAACTAAGCGAAATGGTCTTTGAACCGTTTAAACGGGGGGTGTGTATGGAGCGGAAGAAGGATTATATATTATGTGTTGTATCGGCTGTAATCGGCATTGTGATTTTTGCCGTGGCGGGTATCAATAAGAGGATTACATTCTGTGATGAGGTGTACACATATATGATTGTCAATTCCTCCAACGCGGCATACCAGTTCGCGGAGGGCGAGTGGTACACGAGGGAACAGGTAACCGATATGCTCGCACACACGGGGACGGACAGCGTGGTGCAGATGTTGAGAAATGTAAAGGGAGATCCGCATCCGCCACTATACTATGGTCTTGTGTATATTGCATCGCTCATAGGCGGCGCGAACCTGACGAGGTGGACGGCTCTTTCGGTGAACGGACTCATGTATATCGGAACGATTGTGATGTTGTGGCTTGCAGTTTATAAGGCGGCGGGCTCATCGATTGCGGCGAGCGTCTCGGCACTTGTGTATGCACTCAATGCGGGCGTCATATCGGACGCGATGCTGCTCAGAATGTATATGCAGCTCTCATTTTTTACGATAGCATTTGCCTATGTGACCTTGCTGCTTTATAAGGATAAGGACAGAATGCTGTACTATGTGCTGCTTGGCATTATTGCGGCGGGCGGTTTCCTCACGCAGTATTATTTCTGTTTCATTGCAATTTTTTTCTTCTGCGTGTGGCTGGTGTACAACCTTGTGAAGAAGAGCTATAAGCGCATTGTTAAGTATCTTGTGAGTATGGTATGCGCAGTTGCTGCGGATACTATCGTATGGCATTACTGGATAGGGACGCTTCTGTCTAACAACAATTCGGAAGCGATAAGGGAAAATGCGCTCAACTTTGCAAATCTTGCCAACAGCCTGTTCAGGGGAATCATGACGGTGCAGCTTGTACTTTTTCAGAGATGGTACATTGCGGGAGCGGTGATTGCGCTCTGCATCGTGGCTTTTACACTGATTTCAAAAAAGGCGGCGCAGATATTCCCTGAGATAAGGCTGTATGTCGGGACGCTCGCGATTGCCGTGTTCCTCTACGCGGTGGTGGTGTATCAGCTCACGCCTTCATATCTTATGTCGGGACGGTATTTTTATGCGGCAGTGTGCCTCGAGCTCATGCTGCTCGCCGTGTGCGTGAGCGTGCTGGTAAGGGCGTATGCACCTGATAAGACAATGGGAAAAGTGGCAAAGAGCGTGGCTGCGGTGGTATGTGTTGCGGTGGATATAATTATTCTCGTGTTCGGATACGGAATAGACTACTACACCGATGTCTCCGAGTATGATAAGCAGACCGAGGTGTTAGAGGAGTATGCCAACATTCCTTGGGTACTCTGTGGGGATGAAAACTGGCAGCTGACAGCGAATTTTTTCGACTACGCGATTCCCGAAAAAATCATGAGAATCACGGATGCGAGTGAGTACCGCGAGGAGCCGCTTCTTGAGAATGCGGACTGTTTTCTTGTGGCGGCACGCACCAATGATGAAAATTCAGGTGGAGATGTGGCGTTGTACTATTATATAGGCTGTACCGGAAGATTTGTGAGAAGTGAACTGCTTATGGAAAGAAACGGGATGTCATATTATGTGGCATATCCGGATAAATAAAAAATAAAACAGGAAAGGAAGAATGTATTATGAAAATGAATAAATCAAAAGTAGCAATAGTAGGATGTGGGCTTGTAGGCTCCACGACAGCCTTCAGCCTTGTAACGCAGGGAGTTGTCGATGAGGTGCTCATGATTGATATTAACAAGGAGAGAGCTTACGGAGAGAAGCTTGACCTTCATGATAGCATAGAATACCTTAACAGAAATGTTAAAGTGACAAACGGCGATTATTCTGACTGTTCAGACGCAGATATAGTTGTAATCACAGCCGGAGCACCGCCTAAGCCGGGACAGAGCAGGCTTGATACACTTGAACTCACGGCGAATATATGTAAGTCAATAGTCGGCCCTGTTATGGAGAGCGGCTTTGACGGAATTTTTCTTATAGTGTCCAATCCGGTAGATATTATCACACATTATGTCAAGAAGCTTTCCGGGCTTCCGAAGAATCAGGTAATAGGCACCGGAACGGCTATTGACTCGGCGAGACTTAAGACATTCATCGGTGAGCTTGTGAAGGTTGACCCAAGAAGCGTGCATGCTTACTCGATGGGCGAACACGGAGATTCACAGATGGTGCCATGGTCCGTTGTAACCGTTGCGGGTAAGCCGTTTTATGATGTAATAGCAGATAATAAGAATCTGGTAGGGGATGTAGACCTTGACGAGCTCGTACACAAGACTACCAGAGAGGGATGGGAGATTCTTGAGCGCAAGGGTACGACATATTACGGAATCGCCACGGCAGCAGTTGCCATAATCAAGGCAATCATGAATGATGAGAATAAGATTATTCCGGTATCGACATACCTTGAAGGAGAGTACGGAGAGACGGATGTGTATGCGGGTGTGCCGACTGTATTAAACAGACACGGAGCTTATGATGTGCTTGAGATTCATATGTCACCGAGCGAGCTGGCAAGATTCAAGGACTCTGCAAGGGTAATAAGAGAATACACCAACAAGATAATGGAGTATTAACGACATGGCGAAATTATATTTTAAATATGGGGCGATGGGAAGCTCTAAGACTGCCAATGCACTTATAACCAAGTTCAATTACGAGGAGAGAGGCATGAAGGTATGGCTTCTTAAGCCGGCGATGGATGACCGTGATGGAAAGGATATAATTAAAAGCCGTATAGGGCTTGCATGCAGATGCTTTGTCGTGACACCTGAGACGAATATTGTGAATGAGTATGAGAAGCTTTCAGGGTACGATGCGGTGATAGTCGACGAGGCGCAGTTTCTCACACCGAAGCAGATTGATGAGCTCAGATATATTGTCGATAACATGAATGTTCCGGTATTGTGCTTCGGGCTTAGAACTGACTTCCTTACACATGTATTTCCGGGAAGTCTGAGACTTCTTGAGATTGCCGATTCCATAAGTGAGATTAAGACGATATGCAGATGCGGTTCTAAGGCGACCGTGAATGCGAGAATCGATGAGCAGGGAAATGTTATAACTGACGGAGAACAGGTGCTTATTGGCGGAAACGACAGCTATGAGGCAATGTGTTATTCCTGTTACATGAAGAAAATTAAGAGCAAAAAGGAGATAAAAAATGGAAATTAAGGAGATTCTTTCAAAGGTAGACCATACTGTATTAGGACAGACAGCAACCTGGGGCGAGATAAAGGGACTTTGTGACGACGGAATGAAGTATGAGACAGCATCCGTATGTATTCCGCCAAGCTATGTTAAGCAGGCGGCTGAGTATATAAAGAGCGCCGGCGGACATCTTAAGGTATGTACCGTCATCGGTTTTCCTAATGGCTATAATACAACTGCCGTAAAGTGTTTTGAGACTGAGACGGCAGTAAAAGAGGGCGCAGATGAGATTGATATGGTAATCAATATCGGATGGGTTAAGGACGGTCTTTATGATAAGGTGTCAGATGAGATTAAGCAGATTAAGGCTGCATGCCACGGAAGGCTTTTGAAGGTCATTATTGAGACCTGTCTTCTCACGGATGATGAGAAGATAAAGCTCTGCAAGGTTGTATCCGGGTCGGGAGCTGAATATATTAAGACATCTACAGGTTTTTCAAAGGCGGGAGCAACCTTTGAGGATGTCGAGCTTATGGTAAAGAATGTTGACGGCATATTAGTAAAGGCGGCAGGAGGAATCAGCTCAATCGCGGACGCCGAAAAATTCATTGAGCTTGGCGCATCAAGGCTTGGAACGAGCAGAATAGTTAAGATTGTGAAGGCTGAAAACACGGATAATCAGACTTACTAGGAAAGGGTGTTACGGATGACGGAGGAAGAACATTTACAATTAATAGAGGGAAAGCTTGAAAAAGCAATAGAGGGCATTAAGGAAGAGATGAAGCTCAATGACAAGGATATAGCGCAGCTTCAGGAGCTCTATTGGGAGAATTACAGCGACTTTGACGAGTACGGCTATGAGGAGTATGAGAATCGTCAGCAGATGTTCAATCATGCCAATTTCAGAAGCAGGAATATGAAGACACTGCATATGTACAAGAGAATGCAGGATTCACCGTATTTTGCCAGGGTTGATTTCGTGTTCGACGGTGAGGATGAGCCGGAGCGCTGCTATATCGGAATCGGTAATTTCGCTGAAGGAAAGGGAAGCATGCCACTCATATATGATTGGCGTGCGCCTATATCCGGTCTTTTTTATGATTATGATGCGGGAAGAGCATCATATGTGGCTCCGGCAGGAATTGTCGAGGGTGAGATAGTAAAAAAATATCAATATAAGATAAAAAAGGGTAAATTAATTTACGCTGTTGAGAGTGATATAAAGATAGATGATGATATTCTTAAGCAGGCTTTGTCAATGAATGCCGATGCAAGACTTAAGAGTATTGTAAGTACGATTCAGAAGGAGCAGAATTCCATAATAAGAAATGAGAAGGATAAAATTCTCATAGTTCAGGGAGGAGCCGGTTCCGGAAAGACATCGGTTGCACTTCACAGAATAGCGTATCTTCTGTACAGACATCGCAATGACCTCATGGCATCACAGGTACTCATACTCTCGCCGAACGACGTGTTTTCAGACTATATATCACATATCATGCCTGAACTGGGAGAGGAAAATATAAGCGAAATGACATTCGATGATTTTGCCGCTAAGGAGCTCTCGGATGTTGCGGCATGTGAGCGTCATTATGATTTTCTTGAGGATGTTCTTGTACATGAGGAGAGCAGGCCTGAGTATGCAAAGGCGCGTCAGGAGAAGTTATCGGCGCGTTCGTGCAAGGAGTTTGCCGAGGCGATAAATGCTTTTGTGTTCTCGCTTGAGTATGAGCTTATGGATTTTAAGAACATAAAGTACAAGAAGCTTGAGAAGGATGCGGACAGCATTGCCGACCTTTTTTATAACAAGCTTCCCGACATTCCGTTGTTTAAGAGAATGGATGCGGTGCGAGAGTATATTGTCGACGAGTATACGACACTCACGGGACATGAATTTGACGATATTGAGTCGGCGATAGTGAAGGATAAGTTCGAGGCTATGTACCGAACAAAGGATATTTTAGTGTTGTATAACGAATTCCTTGAGAGTATTGGCGAGGAAGCTGTTGCCATCGCTGAGAATGAGAGAAGAAGAGTCGGATATGAGGATGTATATGCAATGCTTTATCTTAAGTATCTTCTGTGCGGGGTAGGACAGGGGAGGCAGATAAAGCATCTGGTAATTGACGAGATGCAGGATTATTCATATATGCAGTACTGCATTATCGGATGGGTGTTCAAATGTCCTATGACGATTCTCGGTGACAAGGAGCAGTCGGTTGATTCTGAGAAGTCGGATGTGCTTAATTTCCTTCCTGAGATTCTCGGAAAAGATTCTAAGCGAATTGTGCTCAATAAGAGCTATCGCTCAACGGTTGAGATTACGGATTATGCGGCAGCTATAGCGGGAATTAACGGAATTGACGGAATTGACAGGCATGGGAAAGCTCCTGAGAAGAATATTTTTGACAATGAGAACAAGATGTATGCGGCTGTTGCGGACAGGATAGATGAGGAGTTATCAGCCGGCAAGTATGAAACAATCGCTGTTTTGTGCAAAACTCAGGCTGAAGCGGAGTATGTCGGGGATAAAATTCTTGAGAATATCAAGGAGACGGAGGATGATGAGGAGAGCTTCAAGGTAACGGTACTCAACAAGAATACAGACCGTTTCAAGACGGGGGTTGTTGTTGCACCTTATTATCTTGCGAAGGGCTTAGAGTTCGACAGCGTCCACATAGTGAACGCTGACAAAACACATTATTATTCGGATTACCACAAGCAGCTTTTATATATCGGTGCCACGAGGGCACTGCATTCGCTTGATTTTTATGGTGTCGGAGAGGCGTGTGGGCTGTTGCCGTAAGACGGTAACAGCTCGTGCTGTCCGTGTATTATTCTGTCCAGATACATTCTTTGCGGTAGTACATGGCGAGGTGTGCATTGTGCCAGTCGCCGGGGTCATCGGTTATGTCGGAGTGGAATATCGGGTCAGGGCGTTTTGACAGAGCGGGCACGGTCACGAACTGTTCGTTGTCATCGGTGCTTCTTAGGTATTCATCGCGCTCGGTGAGCTCTGCATCATAGATTCGTGCATCACCGTCTATCAGCGACAGCATTGCGGCGGCTGACAGAGGAAGATTGCTAAAGCCGGCATCACCGCTCTTATATTCAGTCTCGCCGACTTCAATACTGCCGACACAGGCTGTAACAAACGAACAAATGCAGATGGCAAGTGCTATGTAAATACGCCTGCCGTCTTTTTTTATTCCGCCGAAAAGGTTCGTAACGGTTTTTACAATATCGGATTCACCGTATTTTTTTGCAACCCATCCGAGAAAATATATCAGGTTAAAGCAGATGAAGGAGTAAGCTGCAAAGAATATGATATTCATCATTCTGTAAGGCATGCGGAGCCCCTGTGCGTAGAACACAGGCGTTCCCATGGAACAGTAAAGACCGAAGGTGAACACGAGCACAAGGAGTGGGTATCGGTAGCTGAAGCGTGTTCTTTTTGCAATCGCATAGAATACCGGTATCATGCAGATAAAAAATACAAGGCACGGTGCGTTTAATACTCTTGCGATGCTGTAGCCGCCAAACGAAAAGGTGTAGACAAATGTCTTTACAATGCCGGTGCTTCCGCCGACAGATGACTGCCTTATGGCATTGCCGGGAGCTGCCATGCTTATGAAAAGCCCTGCAATGGCTGCCACGGCGATTATAATATAAGCCGGTACATGGTATCCTTGGATGACGGTGTTCTTCTTAAGAATAACGCAGTATATTGCTGCTCCGGCTGTCAGCGCGAGAACGATGCACATGAACAGAGCAGTCGCATAGTTGCTTCCTCCGATAAGAAAGGCAAGCATTCCCGAAATTATCGTGAGCACGGCTGTCGCCGCAGGAGAGGCGGTTCGCATCCTTATGAGGAGCGCATACAATAACAGCATAAGACTGTAAAAAAATGTGTAATATATGGCACCATTATACCAGTAGAAGGAATCGCTCGGCGTATTGCACAGCTGCATTGATACGAAGGTAATTGCTAGAGCAATTATTCCTGCACGGTAACCGTCGGTGTGAAACACCCTCTTAAACACAGTGTAAAAGAAAAACATTGAGCACGCGGCGAAAGAGCTTATGAGAATGAGCGGTGCAATAAAGTAGTACTGCTCTCCGAAGATTCCCGGCTGTAATCTCATAAGGAATATGGCTGAAAAATTTCCCTGCCATATATTATAGGTATTAATCATCTCATCAAATGAGCTTGAGACAACCGAGGCGACGGAATGAGTGTCGTTCCATACCTTGACGGTCTCCGTGCCGTAGTAGTAATCATCGACGCTCGGGTGGGCGTAAAAGCCGATTATGTAGAGCGGGATGAGGGATATTATAAAGAATGCGAGTATTATAAAAAATACGGTGCGGGTTGTGCGTGATTTCATGGAAAGCCTCTTTTCATATTATGGAAACTGCCTAATTCAAGTCGTGTATATTTAAATTTTATAAAAGTTACAAACATATGTTATGTTACCATGTTATTTATAACAATACAAGCTGAAGCGTGTCAAGAGATAAGGATGATTAAACAAAATAAAGTCATGACACCCTGCTTAAACTATCGTTAAATCGCAGAGGTGTCATGACTTTATATGAGTAAGCAGCGAAGAGATATTTTTATACGCCGTTATTATTGTTGTTATTGTTCATGTCGGGAGGGGTCATGCCGCTGTTGTCACCGTTCATGCCGGGAGGAGTCATATCACTGTTGTTTTCGTTATTGTCAGGACGGTTTCCGCCCATACCTCCATTGCCGTCAGGGCGATTTCCACCCATTCCGCCGCCACCGCCGGGGAATCCGCCCATTCCGCTTCCGTATACAAGACTGTCCATGGTAATTGTTGTCTCATAATCGCCTGCCCTTAGGGTGTAGGTATTTCCCTCAGCAATATCAGGCGTGCTTATTACCACGCTGCTGCAAGTCTTGTCGGAGGTCCATGCGATGAGCTCGTTGCCTGATTCGTCGGAGAGACTTATTGTTGTTCCGGCAGCCTGTGTTGTGAAGCTTACGAGGATTGTTCCCTGGGTTGAATCAGTGCCCATATTCTGAGCCATGCCTGAAGCTCCGGCAGCGATTAAAATTCCGCCTGTAATTGAGCTTTCTCCATCGTAATCAAGTGCACCGTTCGCATTTGATTCGGGACCTGATACATACACTTCACCGCCTGTTATATACAGATTTCCGTTGGAATCTATTCCGTCACCGTCGGCATCTATGTTGATAATACCGCCGTTGATGTATATGTTGGCATCTGAATCGGCTGAGAAATTATCCCCTCCAAAGAAGCCTCCAAAACCGCTTGAATCATTTCCTCCTGCAGCGTTGATACCGTCGTCGGAGGCATTGATGTTAATCTCGCCATTGTTCACAGTGACTGTAATGCCTTCAAGACCTTCATAGCAGTCGTTGATTGTAATATAGCCGCTGTTGATGACGAGGTTGTTGCCAGCATGAATACCGTCATCACCTGTTGTTATTGTAAATGTACCGTCGTTGACTGTCATGTCAGAGTTGCTGTGGACGGCATCATCAAGCGTGTCAATAACGAATGTGCCTCCGTTTACGGTGAGAGCGCCTGAGGCTTTGAGCCCCTTCTTGCTCGTGTCGCTGTCGTCGCTGTCGGTCGTAATGTCAAAGGTTCCGTTTTCGATAAGCAGATAACCACCGGCATCCATGCCGTCGCCCTGTGCGTTCAGGTTAAAGCTTCCGCCGGCGATATATATAAAGCCTTTCTCCTCGTCATCCTCATTGTCAGCGTGAAGAGCATCCTTTCCTGTGACAATCTTGAATGTTCCGTCGGCAATTCGTATGCTGTCCTTGCCGGAAAGACCGTGGCTTGCGGCATTTATGTTGTAGGTACCGCTTGCTATCACAAGGTCATCCTTGGACACAATGCCATGTCCTGCTTCTGCATTAATGTCCAGCGTGCCGTTTCCGTTGAGTGTGAGGTTCGACTTTGAAAAGATAACAGAGTCGATGTTGTTGTCGTCTATTGCGACATACTCCCCTCCGTTGGAGAGAGTGTTTTCCGAGCCGGAAGCGAGTGTGATGAATACCTTATCCGCACTGCATACATATATTGCGGCTGAAGTGCTGCTGCTGACGGTAACATTGTCAAGCACGAGCTGTATCTTTGCGGTATCGTCTGCATTCACGATTATCATACCGTCGTCCAAAGCTCCGGAGAGGATGTATGTTCCTTCCACGGTGATTGTGGCGGTGGAACCGCTTATCGTGACTGAATCGGAGCTGCTTGTTATGCTGTCACCGCTGAGAGTGAGCTTAACACTTTTGCTTTCGTCGTAGCCCACCTCCTTGTCGCGGTTCGTGAACATATCCGATGAGTCGATAACCGTTGGCGAATATGCGGATGTGGAGCCCGTCTGTGATGCACCGGATGAGGTGGCTGCAGTAGTCGTGCTCTCGGTGGAGCCTCCCGTCGCATCCGTCGAGCTACTTTGGTTGTTTGCGCAGCCCGTAAAAAGTAACGCCGTTATGAGAGTGGCTGATAAAACTTTCTTTATATTAATCATGATGAAATCTCCTTTCCTTTTTTACATTATCTTGGCAATTGCGAAACGCAATTTTGACGATAAACAGTTGTGCAAATTTAACTAATTCGCAAGCAGGTACTATGAAGCCGCCGGTACTTAGGCAGTGTATTTTACTGCGTTATGTACCGTTGCGTGATTCATGTAGCGAAAGCGTGCCTGTGGTGAATTGTTGAATTTGTACAACGTCCGCTTTCAAATATATAGTTTCGCAATTACCTGGAGCTAATGTATATTTTCCGCTCTTAACTAACATGAATCTATTATAACATCATTCCCGTATTATCCTGCTTTGACACCGTAATCTCAAGATTTCCGTTTCTGCAGCGAATCTTGTTAATCATCTCCTTTAAGGAGGCATTCCTAAAGAGTGTGATATTGTATGTAAGGCGGAACATGCTTCCCATGTTGGATGTCTTTACCTGTGTAAGCTCGTAATCCGACAGATAATCCTTAAAGATTTCATCAAATACCTCATCATAATCTAAATCCTCAGGGATTGTAATGTGAAGAGTCTTGTATAGGTCTTCTTTGTTAGTGCTTCGGCGCTCAAATTCGGTGTAGATAATAAATATCATTGCCATTATCACTGAGAAAAGGATTGCGTATGCGAGATAGCCCATTCCTGTGATAAGTCCCGCAGCCATCGCGAGGAATATTGCACCGATTTCCTTTGCGGTGCCGGGAACTGAACGGAAGCGGACAAGTGAGAAGGCTCCGGCTACTGCCACACCCGCACCGACATTTCCGTTCACCATCATTATCACCATGCATACGGTGGCAGGAAGGAGGGCAAGTGTTACCACGAAGCTCTTAGAGCATCTTGTGCGGTATATATACATACCTGCAAAAATAAGTCCTATGAGAAGGGCGGTTCCGATGCAGAGAAAAAAGTCTGATACGGAAATAACATTAGTTAAGTCTGAGTCAAAAATTCCTTTAAATAAATTATTAAGCATAATGAATCTCTCCTAAATTCTTATTAATGTGCATCATGTCCTTGTAGGCTGCGCCGTACTTGGAAAATGAAGTCTTATATATTTTCTGTGACGTGAGGAAATCCGTCATCCACATCGGAATTCCGCCGGGTGTCTTGATTTCCATAAGTATCTGGTTCTTTCCGATTATCGGAGTTCCGTAGATGGCACTTGTCAGTGACACATCCTCATCCCTGTATAGGATATTCTCATCGAAGGTGACACGGAAGTCGCTTCCGTCCGTCGGGTAGAAGGCTTCGCGTTCATAGCTTAGGAACACCGCAGGTCTTAAGGTCTTGTAGTAATTGCAGAAGTAATTGATTTCATCCGCTATCTGCGACTGCACTGGAAGGTCATGGTGCATAACCAGTGCGTCCATGGTTTCGTCAAGCGGAAGAACCAGTCTTCTCTTGTATACGACTGACCAGTATTTTTTCTTGAGCTCCACGAATACATTGTCGCTTCCCGATACGTGGCTGTAGCTTCTCACTCTGAGCTTCTCCTTATAAGGAGGTCCCTCGATGGAGTGCCTCACAAGTCTGTAATTGACGGTGTCAAAATAAATATTTCTTATAGTTGTGTGTCCGTATTTGTCCAGTGCCATATGCCCCGCCATTATCTTGAGCAACAGGTCGCGCTGTTCTCCGGTCATGAGATATTTCAATTCGTATCGTTTGAATACAGTCTGTATTGCCATATAAATCACCTCTTGATATTTGATTAACGCTGCGTTTGTTCTTTGTATGAGATGAGTTTAAGGGGTGAACCCTAAATGAACTTAAAATTTATTTAAAGTTTTTGTAAAATGCGGAATTTCTTTTTAGAAATTGTTACGACGCCAAGGAATAAGAGCCCGTTTTATCACCAACATGGCTCAATAACAAAATCCGCAAATGCAAATGAGACTTGCAGGGCGAAAACTTTAAGATTATTATATTTATGTAATAATGTTAGGGTCAAAACATGCCAACTTAATGTACGAGTGTATAACGTATTATATTTATGCATATCAGCTCCGTTGTACGAAGCAAGATGTTCTAAGAACTCTGATATAGGCTTTCTATATGTCCGCCACCGAAGCAGGCATACATCCTTGTATGCATTGCTTCTGAACCGGCATCCGTGCCGGTTCTGGCTAGTGTGTGAACAGAGTTCTAAGAACATCTAAGCTTCTTCCAAAAGTCGTGATATGCATAAATATAATACGTTATGCATGCTAAGTTTATAGCACATGTTTTGACCCCAACATCATGTAATTGATTTAGGGATAGAATTTAAGAAGCAAACAGTTGTGTAATTTTAATATATTGTAAGCCGGGTACTTTGCAGCCATCGGTGTTTGGCGGCTGTATTTTAGCCGCTTATGCACCGTTATGTGATGCAACGTAGCGAGAGCGTGCCCGGCGGCAATATATTAAAATTATACAACGTCTGGTAAATAGGAGGGTAAATAGGAGGGTAAATATGAGACTTCTTCTTGCAGAGGACGAGAAATCACTCTCAAGGGCTGTCAAGGCAATTCTTGAGAAGAATAATTTTTCCGTGGATGCGGTGTATGATGGAGCTGAGGCACTGGAGTATCTGGATTCGGGTAATTATGACGGAGTTATAATGGACGTGATGATGCCGAGGATGGACGGAATAACGGCGTTAAAGAAGCTTCGTGCATCGGGAAATATGGTTCCGGTGCTTGTTCTGACTGCCAGATCGGAGATTGATGATAAGGTGGAGGGACTTGACAGCGGGGCGAATGATTATCTCACTAAGCCGTTTGACACGAAAGAGCTCCTTGCGCGAATCAGGGCTATGACGAGAAGCGCAAATGCCAATGTGCACGCGGACTCATCAATGCATGTCGGAAATATAACGCTCAATACGGCAAGCTACGAGCTTTCATCACCTTCAGGTTCATATAAGCTTGCCAATAAGGAGTACCAGATGATGGAGATGATGATGGCTAACCCGAAGCGGCTTATATCGACCGAACATTTTATGGAAAAGATTTGGGGCTATGACAGTGAGTCCGAGATTAATGTAGTATGGGTATACATTTCATACCTCAGAAAGAAGCTGGATGCACTTGGTGCGGATATACAGATAAAAGCAACCAGAAATGCAGGGTACTCGCTGGAGGAAAAGGCAAAGTAACAGACTTATATGTGAAAGAGGAGTTGTCATGATAAAAAAGCTTCAAAGAAAATTTGTGGCAGTGGCAATGCTGTCGCTGTTTATTGTTCTCCTTATTATAATAGGAACGGTAAATATATTAAACTACACCAGAATGGCTGATGATGCACAGAGAACCATAAATATTTTAAAGGAGAATGATGGCAGCTTTCCGAAGCCTGACATGAAGCCGGGACACGGCAAGGAAATGTTCAAGGGAATGTCACCGGAAGCACCATATGAGAGCAGATATTTTTCGGTATTAATGGATGGCAGTGGAAACGTCAGTACAATAGATACGGGAAAAATTGCAGGAACCGATACGGACGAGGCGGCTGAGTATGCCGAAAAAGTATTAGAATGTGGAAGAACCTCCGGATTTATGGGACAGTACAGATTTGGGGTTAAGGATAAGGACAATGGCACGCTTATAATCTTTTTATACTGTGGAAGAGAGCTATCGAATTTCCGTGCCGTTCTTCTTATAAGCGTGGGAATATCGTTTGCCGGAATGCTTGCCGTGTTTTTGCTGCTCATCTTTTTCTCAGGAAGGATAGTGAAGCCGGTGAGCGAGAGCTATGAGAAGCAGAAGCGGTTCATAACCGATGCAGGACATGAGATTAAGACGCCTCTCACGATAATTGATGCCGATGCAGAACTGGTGGGCTTAGATTGTGGTGAGAATGAATGGCTTGAGGATATTAAGAAGCAGACTAAGAGACTGACGGCACTTACAAATGACCTGATTTATCTTGCCAAGATGGAGGAGGGGCAGAAAAATTCGACAAAGATTGAGTTTCCGTTGTCGGATGTCGTTGAGGAGACGGCGGAGTCTTTCAGGGCAAGAGCCGTCAATGAAAATAAGAAGCTGGATATAGATATACAGCCGGAAATAACATACTGTGGTGATGAGAAGGCAGTACGCCAGCTGGTGTCCATTCTTGTCGATAACGCGGTAAAGTATTCGGATGGAACCGGAAGCATAAGCGTGAAGCTGGAAGGGCAGGGCGGTACATCTAAGTTATCAAAGGGGTTCAGGCTGCAGGTGTTTAACAGCTGCGAACATATAGAGCCGGAAAGCGTAAAGCATCTGTTTGACAGATTTTACAGAGCGGAGCAGTCACGCAATTCACAGACAGGCGGATACGGAATAGGACTCTCTGTCGCAAAGGCGGTTGTCGATGCACATAAGGGAAAGATAACGGCGGACACAGCCGATGGGAAATCACTCAGAATAACCGTTGTAATGTAACAAAGCACACGGCTGCATCAAAGCTGAAGCTCTACGATGCACCGTGTGCTTTGTTCATTAAAGAATTGCTTTTTATTTGTTAAGTCTTAACATCTCAGTGTAAGCTAACAGGAATGGACCTACGCCCTTGGCGTCATCCTTTACAATCGGCTCTGACATGTAGTAGTCGAAGGTTCCGGAACGCATCTGCTTGCCGCCGAGACCTGCCACGAGGCAGATTCCGCCAAGATGCATCTCGCCGTTCTCATCGGATGAGAGATACTTATCACATACGCCGTTGAATGCCTTGATGCCATACTCACGATAGTTCTCAGGCAGGAAGCCGAGGCGGACACCCTTTAAGAGTGCATAAGCCATGATAGAGCTTCCGCTTGTCTCAAGGTAGTTAGGTTCAAGCTTGCCATAGTTGACAACCTGATACCACATACCGCTCTCATCCTGATACTTGAGCATTGCGTCCATGAGTTCCCTGAAGGTCGTCTTGAGAAGCTCAGTGTCATCACACTCGTCAGCCTTATCGATGGTGTCGAGAAGAGCCATTGAATACCAGCCGAGTGCGCGGAGCCAGAAATTCTGTGACAGACCGGTAACCGTATCACACCAGAACATCTCACGTGAGTGGTCATAGGCATGCTTGTAAAGACCTGTGACAGGGTCTTTCATGTTCTTTATCACATTCTTAAACTGAAGGAATATGTCATCATAATTCTTCTTGTCGTTAAAGCGTGTCTCATATTCCATATAGAAAGGCTGACACATATACAGACCGTCGAGCCATACCTGATTAGGATATATATTCTTATGCCAGAAGCTGCCCTCAGCGGTGCGTGGCATGAGCTTAATCTGGCTGTAGATGAGGTCAATTGCCTTGCGGTATTTCTCCTTGCCTGTGAGGTCGTAGAGCTCAAAGAGAGTCTTTCCGGCATTCACATTGTCAATATTGAGTTCGGATACATCATATCCGTCGATTGTTCCGTCATCGTGTACACGGTAATCGATAAATGCATCGGCAAAATCGAAATACTCCTGCTTTCTGGTGATTGAGTACATTTCAAGAAGTGCCTTGATCATACAACCGTCAATATAATTCCAGGTGGACTTAAGCCCCTGCATAATCTTTTCAATATTCCAGATAGGCTTATCCGGTGTGCTCTTTGTGAGCAGCTCTTCGATGTATCTGTCGATAACACTGTAATCCATAGTCTGTCCTCCAAGTTTAGCCATTTTTTTAATGTTACAAGTATTATATAGGGAAAAAGGGAGCAACACAATGAGTAATAATACTCATTATGGTTAGATAAGAAGCTTTGATTTCTCCTTGTTCTTATCAATTATGTGGTTGAGCCTGCGGAACGGGATTGCGCCCACAAGTCCGATGAATAGCGATACAAGCAGATATACGGCAAGCTTTGCGATATATACCCAGTAGTCGTTCTCATATAAGCCTGCAACAGCCTCCTTCATTGCATTCATTCCGAACTGGAACGGGAGATATGCATATATCTTGTGGAATATCTCAGGAAGAGTCTCAATTGGGAAAGTGCAGCCTGCACCTGCAACCTGCACAACCATTATAACTACGGCAAGTGCTTCACCTATGACGCCGAGTGCGACGGTAAGCGAGTAAATAAAAAGTGTAAATACAAAGCTGCACATTGCACCTGCGAACCAGAACATTACAGGGTGTTCACACTGGATGCCTATAAAATGAAGGTCGCCGAGTATGGTGATGAGTGTCTGGAGCTGACCTACCAGGAAGAAGAGTATGTATCTTCCAAAGTAAGCATGGCGAGGACATATACCCGTTGTGCCCGGAATCGGGTGAACCTTGACATGCACGATGGCTACAAGGATGAGTGCTCCGACCCAGAGAGCAAGTACCGTATAGAAAGGAGCCATTGCGGAACCGTAGTTCTCGATAGGATACAATCGCACGGTGTCCAGTGATACGGGCTCGGATGCGAATTCACCGAGAAGTTCAGGGTTGGTATCCATTATCTCTATGAGCTTGTTGTAATTTTCGTTGTCTGCCAGCTCGGACATGTTGGCTGTCAATGTGTTAATGTAGTCTGCAAGGTCAGTTGCAAGCTGAAGAGTTGTATCTAAGTTAGTGTTGCCATCGGACAGAGTATCCGAGTATGAAGTTAAGACTCTGTCAGTGGCTGCCAAATTAAGATTAAAGCCCGAAAGTGCATTTACGGTTGTGTTGAGTGCTGACTGGGCACTTGTTATTGTTGAACTTAACTGAGGCTTGACGGAATTGGAATAGGTGTTTCTCAGTGTTTCAATGTCATTTGAGCAGCGGTCAATCTCTGTCTGTATTTTCTCTATAAGAGCGTCCGTGTTGCAGACAGCAATGGCGGATGTCTGTCCGACACGGTCGGTGTCGTCCTTGAGTGTGTCGAATTGATTTCTTATGGTCTCAATCTGCTTGTTAATTTCCTCGTCGCCCTTTGATTCAACACCCGATACGGAACTGTTGAATATTTCTTTGGCGTAAGGTATCATTGTGGACACAGAATTAATTCCGTTTAATACAACCTTGGATGCGGTCTGTGCGGACGAGAGGTCACTGTTGACCACATTGGATATCATCGTGAGTGTACTGTCTATCATGTCAAGACTTGAAAGCATCATGTCGGATACGGTGTTGACCGTCGAACTCGCATTGTTTACCATCGACTGCATTCCTATGAGAGAAGCCTTGCTGCTGTCGAGTACGGTGTTGAGGCTTGGAAGCATAAGCTGTGTAGTGGCAATTATGTTTTGAGCTGAATCCATGATTCCCTTGAAGGATGAGAGAATGTTGATATAGTTATCCATGTCAGCCGCAAGCTCTGTGAGCTTATCGGTCATGGTGTCTGCAATGCTTACACCGTCAGAATCCGTTGCAGATATAACGTTTCCTGCCTTCATGGCTGACTCGGCGAGTGTGCTTATGAACGTCGCATTTACCTGCTGCCTTACCGTTTTCTGAGCCTTCTGTGTTATCTTAGGAGCGATGGCATTTTTCTTTCCGTTCTCATAGTAGATAATCTGAGGATGCTCTAAGTCACCGCTTAGGAAGCTCACCATATCCGCTGAGAAGGTTGAAGGGATAACAAGTGCGGCATAATAATCACCTGCCTTCACGCCTTCGATTGTCGAGGCAGCATCCTCCGTGAATACCCAGCCGATAGTATTGTTAGACTCAAGAGCCTGGACGACGGTGGCTCCTATATTGATTTCAAGACCTGATATTTCGGCTCCGGCATCCTCGGATACAACAGCAACCTTGATGTTGCCCGTTGAGCTCGGTCCGTAAGGATCCCAGTTGGAAAAAATGTTAAACCATGCGTATAATGCCGGAAGGATGGAAAGACCGAGAATTATGACCACGGCGATAACATTGGTGGATATTTTTTTCATATCATTGGTAAATACTTTAAATATCTTATTCATTAAAAATATCCTCCTTTACTTTCTTCTTATCCTTCTTTTTGGCTTTTTTGTTCTTTTTCTTGTCTTTAGCTTTCTTTTTGTTCTTATTCTTTTTCTTTTTGTCCTTCTTTCCGTCTTTCTTTTTCTTCTTATCCTTATTGTTCCTGCCTGAGCCTTCATCAGAGAGTTCATTCTCCTCGTCAAGACTTTCCTTTATAAGGTCGGTGTCAATTTCAGGGACGAAGTCTTCGGCACCTTCTTCATCCTCATCGGATATGGCGACGGAAGCTTTGGCTGATGCTATTATGTCACGCGCCTCAGCTTTTGCGCTTGCGAGTCTGGCGTTCATGTCGTTAAGCCCGGACTCAAGAATAGGGACGGGTTCTGCCTCGTTGCCCGTGATTGCATTGACACGGTGCTGGAGGTTGTAATCTCCGTATTCAACAACGATAAGGTAGGCTGATATGGCAAAGAGGGATACAATCCACAAGATGAGCCATATAACCTTGTTGCTGTCTGTAATAAACATAAGTGAAAGAAAAATCATAGGTATGATAAGCACGCACAGGAGCCCGATTCGTATTCTCTTAAGATTCTGCTTATGAAGATTGTCCTGAAAATCGACCAGTTCGTCGTATATGTCAGGGTTATTCTGCTTGGCTTTCTTCAATTTTGACATAGTATTCTCCTTAAATTTATTGAATATTTTAGGCAATTGCGAAACGCAATTTTTACGATAGACAGTTGTGCAAATTTAACAAATTCACAAGCAGGTACTTTACAGCCGTCGGTGTTTATCGGCTGTACTTTAGCCGATTATGCACCGCTACGTGATGTAATGTAGCGAAAGCGTGCCTGTGGTGAATTGTTAAATTTGTACAACGTACGCTTTCAAATATATAGTTTCGCAATTGCATAATTGAATATTCTGCATTTACATCATTCCGGTGTCTTCCATGCGTTCCTCAACAAAGTGATTAATCTTCATGAAAGGAATACGGATTACAAGTCCTATAACAAGTGCGGCAACGGAGAACAGCATGAGCTGGGCGAGGTTGGCGATATATGCGGTTCCGTACATGCCTGCCACTGTCTCACGCATCGCATTGATTGCGTAAGGGAATGGGAAGAAAATGTATATGTTCTGGTATACCTGCGGAAGCATCTCGATAGGGAAGGTTCCGCTCGAACCGGCAATCTGGAGAACCATTACAACAACCGCGAGTGCTTTTCCAAGGTCGCCAAAGGAGATTGCAAGTGAATATATAAGCAGTGTAAAAGTAAAGCTTGCCAGTACGGCAACAAGATAAAATAATCCCGGCTCTAATACCTGACTGTGAAGAAGATGTATGTCACCTATTGCCACAATAGCTGCCTGAATCTGTCCAAGCACGAAGAAGGTGAGATAGCGGCCGAAGAACAGGTGTCTCGGCTTTACGTTCTCAAGTCCGTCGGCGTCGGCATGTACCTTAACAAGTGATACAAGAAGTGTTCCGCCTACCCACAGAGCAAGTATGGTATAGAAAGGAGTCATACCTGAACCATAGTTTTCAACAGGATATATCTCCTCTGTTGTCATGTTAACAGGTTCGGCAAAGAATTCACCGTATGTCTCGGAATCACCTCCGAGGAACTGTGTAACCATATTTATCTTGTCGCTCTCAGAAGTGCTGTCCATCCAGTCGATTACCTCGTCAAGCTCAGCTATGACATTGGCGATAACGGTCTGTATCTGTGAAAGGCTTTCATTTGACTTGTCAACAGTGGTCTCGACACCTGAAAGTATCTCCGTTGCGTCATTGAGAGCACTTGTGAGGCTGCTCATGATGCTGTTGACGCTTGAGAGTGTCTGTGATATTGAATCGTTGAGACTTATAAGCTGTGGCTCAACGCTGTTGACATAGCTGGAGTTAAGGTCGTCTATCTGCTTTTTGCAGGAGTCGATGGATGACTTGATGCCGGATATCAGGTTATTGACGGCAGCCTGTGTGAGTGTTCCGTTTCCTGCCTGCGAGGTGATTGCGGAGACGGTATTTAAAAGCTGGGTTACAACGGCATCGAGAACTCCGAGCTCAGGAACCTCAACTGACTCCGACTGTCTGGCGTAGTACTTGGCTACAAGCACCTTGAGGGTTTTCATCTGTGTGCTGAGCTGCGTTATATCGGCGTTTAACTGCGACACGCTGTTGGCAAGTGCCTGTGAATCCTGTGCGAGAGTTGTGGTGTCAAGCAGAGCGGATATATTGTTAAGAGATTCCGACATATCATTAAGTGTGGACTTGAATTGCTCGCTGAAGGTGTTCAGTGCAGCTCTGCTGTTGGAGAAAGAAGCCTGGGCATTGCTTAAGCTTGACGTTGCGCTGCTTATGCCGGAGGCAAGGCTGCTTATCTCAGAGCTTGTATCACTCAGATTGCCGGTAAGCTGAGTGTTGCCGTTAACCAACAATGTGAGTGTATCATTGTATGCTGAGAGATTCTCCTGAAGGCTTACAAGCTTGTCGTGAAGAGTTGCCGTGCGCTCGCCCTCGTTAATGTCATCTGATACGGTGTTGGTCTGGGTGAAGATTGTGCTCACGACAACCTCTATGAACTTGGTATTGATTGTCTGCTGGAGTGAGCCGACTGCCGTGTCCGTAATCTTGGTGGCGATGGCATTCTTCTTCTCGTTCTCATAATATGTAATTGAAGGGTGCCTGAAGTCTGTGTCGAATACCGTATACATGCTCTCGGTAAAATCGGAGCTTATCGTGACGCATGCGTAGTAGTCGCCGGCCTCGACGCCTGCTATCGCCTCCTCCAATGTGTCGCACGCAATCCAGTCTATGCTGTCGTTGGTCTCTAACTCCTTGAGGACATCCGCACCCATATTCTTATAGGTGCCGTCGGAGAGTGTGCAGCCCTCATCGGCTGAGGCTATTGCAATCTTGATGTTGGATGTATTGCCGTAAGGATCGTGGTTGGAGTAAATGTTAAACCACGCATACAGAGACGGCAGTATACATAGACCGAGTGCAATCACGAGGGCAAAAGGGCTTCTCACAAGCCTCTTTAAGTCGCGGACAAAGATGGTAAATATGTTTTTCATGATTATATCCTTTCCTTTTACTGAGAGCTTCCTTATTAAGATGATGTTGGGGTCAAAACATGTTACGAATTATCTTAACTTTATTATAAAGGTTATATGCTTACAGTCAATGTGATATTGTAACAATAAGTGTTCGGTCAACGTCCTTTATGATAGCATATATTACATAAATGACCAGTGGTCATTCTATAAAATTTTTTTTAAATTTATTGTTTTCCCTATTTTCAACCGGTGTTTCGTACTATATGAATGAATAAAAAGTACCAGATAAAATATTTTTTGGGCTTGCATTTTTAAATTTTGTGAGTAAAATATGTGAATGTATTAGTGAGTGCAAAAACGGCACCCGCATTCTACATAAAACTAAATAAAAAGAAAGGAGTGAGTTCATGGGAGATTTGAAGGAAAAGATAATGGAAGAACTCAACTGCGAGACAGTCTTTACCATTCATATCGGAAATTTTAATATTCCGATTGCCGAGTCGACGGTGATTACATGGGTTATCATGGCTATTCTTTTGGTACTGTGTATTTTCCTCACAAGAGGACTTAAGGTTAAGAATGTAAGTAAGAGACAGCTTGTGGCGGAATCCATTGTGGGATGGCTTGAGAAGTTCGTAATCGGAATGACAGGGGAAGAGGGAAAAGCTTTCGTACCTTATCTGTGTTCAGTACTTCTGTACATAGGCTTTGCCAATCTGATTGGACTTTGCGGAGTTAAGCCTCCGACTAAGGATCTCAATGTAACGGCAGCCCTTGCCGTCATGAGTATTGTGCTTGTACAGTATGCAGGAATACATAAGAAGGGCTTTAAGGGGTGGCTTAAGAGCTTTACACAGCCTATGGCGATTGTCACACCGATCAATATCCTTGAGTTATTCATCAAGCCGCTTTCACTTTGTATGCGACTTTTTGGTAACGTGTTAGGTGCGTTCGTCATTATGGAGCTGTTAAAGTCTTTAATTCCGGTTGTATTGCCGGTACCATTCAGCTTTTACTTTGATATTTTTGACGGTTTAATTCAGGCATACGTATTTGTATTTTTAACATCACTTTATATTAAGGAAGCAGTCGAAGAGTAGGACTGCATACACCACAAATTATAATATCAACATGCCGCAGGGCGGCAGAACGGAGGAAAATATGGGAATTGCATTAGGAGCAGGAATTGCAGCATTAGCATGTATAGGAGCAGGTATCGGTATCGGTATCGCAGCAGGTAAGGCAACAGAGGCAGTCGCAAGACAGCCTGAGGCAGAGAGCAAGATCACAAAGCTTTTACTTTTAGGTGGTGCGCTTGCAGAGGCAACCGCTATTTACGGTTTCGTTGTAGCTATCCTTATTATCATCTTACTTGGTTAATCAGGTTAGAAAAAAATATCAGATAAGGAGAGGATAGCATGTTAAGATTAGATATTAATCTGTTATTTACCGTTATCAACCTGATTATCATCTATGTAATCATTCGTAAGCTTTTATTTAAGCCGGTGAAGAAAATCATCGCACAGCGTGAGACTGATATCAACAAGCAGTACGAGGATGCAAAGGCGACTCAGGACAATGCGGATGCACTTAAGGTACAGTATGAGCAGGCATTGAGCGGAGCACAGGAAGAGAAGGCAGCAGTTATAAGCGATGCAAGAGTCAAGGCAGGAGCAGAGTATGACAGAATCGTTGCAGATGCCAGGACAGCAGCAGATAAGCTTATGGATGATGCGAGAAAAGAAGCAGCTAAGGAACAGGAGAAGACCATCAAGCAGGCTAAGGATCAGATTGAGGAGCTTGTCGTTGCAGCTACGGCTAAGGTTGTTGCATCGGGACAGGGTGAGGCCGCTGACAGGGAACTCTATAATCAATTTTTGACAAAGACGGGTGAGAACAAGTGATTAGTACAGCAAAAGATTATGCTAAGACATTGCGCGAACTGAACATTGCAGCGAACATAGTGGGACAGGCAGACGACATCTTCACTGCTGTACCGCAGATTGCAGAAGAATTTGCAAATCCTTCCATATCGCTTGCATCCAAGCACAATGTGATTGAGAAGGTCTTTCCGGTACAGATCAGAGACTTTTTAAAGCTTCTCTGTGACAATTCAGACACAGGTATTTGGAAAGACATAGTTAAGGCTTATAAGGAGGCGGCTCCTGAGCGTAAGGGTGAGTTCGTTGTCACACTCAGGTATGTGACCGCACCTGATGATGAGCAGCTTCAGGGTATCAGGGATTTTGTGGCAAAGCAGTATAACACAACTGAGTTCACATTTGAACTTGAGGAGGATAAGACTCTCGGCGGAGGCTTTGTCATTCAGGCGGGTAACGATGTATTTGACTGGAGCACAGCCGGCAGAATGAAGCAGTTCAAGGAGCAGCTTGCCAAGGCGGAGATTGGTGCAACAGCCAGCACGGAGAATATTATCTCAATATTAAAGAGTGAGATTGACAATTTTGAGCTTGAGGCTCAGGACAAGGAAGTCGGCGTGGTAAGCTATGTCGGCGACGGAATTGCCAATATCAACGGAATTGACCATGCGGCCTACGGTGAGATAGTTATATTTGACTGTGGCGTTAAGGGTATGGTTCAGGATGTAAGAAAAGACGAGATAGGCTGTATCCTCTTCGGACGCGATACAGAGATTAAGGAAGGTTCAAGAGTTGCCCGTACAGGCAAGAGAGCAGGTATTCCTGTAGGTGAAGGCTTCCTCGGAAGAATTATCGATGCACTCGGAGCTCCTATTGACGGTGCAGGTCCGGTAAAGGAAGAAGGCTATCGTCCTATCGAGCAGCCGGCTCCTTCAATAGTAGACCGTAAGTCGGTATCGGTACCTCTTGAGACGGGTATCCTTGCAATCGATTCCATGTTCCCTATCGGACGCGGACAGAGAGAGCTTATCATTGGCGACCGTCAGACAGGTAAGACCTCGATTGCAATTGACACAATATTAAACCAGAAGGGCAAGGATGTTGTCTGTGTATATGTAGCCATAGGTCAGAAGGCATCCACAATCGCCAAGCTTGTAAATACACTTAAGCAGCATGATGCAATGGATTACACCATTATAGTATCGGCTACGGCATCTGACCCGGCACCGCTCCAGTACATAGCACCTTATTCAGGAACAGCTATGGCGGAGTATTTCATGCATCAGGGCAAGGACGTACTCATTGTATATGATGACCTCAGCAAGCATGCAGTTGCATATCGTGCACTGTCACTCCTGCTTGAGCGTTCTCCGGGACGTGAGGCTTATCCTGGAGACGTATTCTACTTACACTCAAGGCTTCTTGAGCGTTCAGCGAGACTCTCCGATGAGCAGGGCGGTGGCTCGATAACGGCGCTTCCTATCATTGAGACTCAGGCGGGTGATGTATCCGCATACATTCCTACGAATGTTATTTCCATCACGGATGGTCAGATATTCCTTGAGAGCGACCTCTTCTTCTCCGGTATGAGACCGGCTGTCAATGTAGGTCTTTCCGTATCCCGTGTAGGTGGTGCGGCTCAGACTAAGGCTATGAAGAAGGCGGCAGGAAGTATCCGTATCGACCTCGCACAGTTCCGTGAGATGGAAGTGTTCACACAGTTTGCTTCAGACCTCGATAATGCTACCAAGGAGCAGTTACAGCATGGACATGTGCTTATGGAGCTTTTAAAGCAGCCTCTTTGCAGACCGTTAAGCACGGCAGAGCAGGTTATCACACTGTGTGCAGCCAACGGCAAGGTTATGCTTCCGCTTGAGCTTAAAAATGTTAAGGACTTCCAGATGAAGCTCATCGATTATATCAGAGCAGAGCATCAGGAAATCATAACACAGATAGAGAACGGCGGCGTGTTAGATGAGGAGCTTAACAAGGCAATCATTGATGCTGCCAAGACCTTCAGGGATGAATATATGGCTAAGGAGGGATAAATCATGGCAAATGCACGTGAAATTCAAAGCCGAATGAAAAGTATTCAGGACACCATGAAAATCACTAACGCTATGTACATGATATCCTCCACGAAGCTGCGCAAGGCCAAGAAGAGTCTTGAAGAGACGGAGCCTTACTTTAACGCTCTGCGCAACATGGTATCCCGTGTTGTAAGGCATCTGCCTGATGTCGAGAACCAGTATATGGATGTCAGACCGAATAAAGCACCGGAAGACCGTATAAAGGGCTTCATTGTTGTTACGGCTGATAAAGGTCTTGCGGGAGCATACAACCACAATGTTCTTAAAAAGGCGATGGAAGAGATTGAGCAGTGTAAGAACTACAAGCTCTTCGTGGTTGGCGAGTTGGGAAGACAGTATTTTAAGAAGAAAAATATTCCGGTTGCGGAGCAGTTCCATTATACCGCACAGAATCCTTCACTTCACAGAGCCAGAATTATCTGTGAGGAGGTTGTAGAGCAGTTTAAGGAGGGAGAGCTTGACGAGGTATATGTTATCTATACATACATGAAATCAAGCATAACGACTGAGGTTGATATGATTAATCTTCTGCCTATAACGAGAGACATGGCTATGCAGCATGAGATGGAGAGACAGGGAGTATTCAATGAGGAGGTAGAACTTCAGCCTTCCCCGAATGCGCTTCTTAACAATATTGTACCGGATGTAATCATGGGTTATATCTACGGAGCACTCATGGAGTCCTTCTGCAGTGAGCAGAACGCCAGAATGAGTGCAATGCAGGTGGCAAATGACAGTGCATCGGAGATGATTCGTAATCTGTCCATAGAGTACAACAGAGCCAGACAATCGATGATTACCCAGGAGATAACAGAGGTAATCGCCGGTGCCAAGGCCCAGAAAAAGAAGAAAAAGGCCAGAAAGGAGGTCATGTAAAGACATGAATACAGATGTTGTTAATACAGGAAAAATTGTTCAGGTCATGGGACCTGTTGTTGACGTTTTATTTGAAAACGGCAATCTTCCATGTATAAAGGATGCCTTAGAGGTAACATGCGAGGGCAAGCGTCTTGTTATGGAAGTTGCCCAGCACATCGGTGACAATACTGTCCGCTGTATCATGCTCGCAGCCAGTGAAGGTCTGTGCAGGGATATGGAAGTAAGGGCTACGGGAGCAGGTATCAAGGTTCCTGTCGGCAAGCAGACCTTGGGAAGATTGTTCAATGTGTTAGGTGAGACAATAGATGGCGGTGAGTCACTTGATAACGGTGAACACTGGGTAATTCACAGAGAGCCGCCTACGTTCGAGGAGCAGAGCCCGGTTGTCGAGATGCTCGAGACGGGTATCAAGGTTATCGACCTCTTAGCGCCTTATGCTAAGGGTGGTAAGATTGGTCTCTTCGGAGGAGCCGGAGTTGGTAAGACGGTGCTCATTCAGGAGCTTATCAGGAATATCGCCACAGAGCATGGCGGATATTCTATATTTACAGGAGTAGGAGAGCGTTCAAGAGAGGGTAATGACCTCTGGTCAGAAATGAAAGAATCAGGCGTACTTGAAAAGACTGCCTTGGTATTCGGTCAGATGAACGAACCACCCGGAGCGCGTATGAGAGTCGCTGAGACAGGACTTACAATGGCTGAATATTTCCGTGATGAGGAACACCAGAATGTGCTTCTCTTCATTGATAATATTTTCCGTTTCGTACAGGCAGGTTCAGAGGTATCAGCACTTCTCGGACGTATGCCTTCAGCCGTAGGTTATCAGCCGACACTCGCCACTGAGGTCGGTGAGCTTCAGGAGAGAATCGCTTCCACGACTAAGGGTTCCGTTACATCCGTTCAGGCTGTATACGTTCCTGCCGATGACCTTACAGACCCTGCGCCTGCGACTACATTCGCACATCTAGATGCGACTACGGTTCTTTCACGTAAGATTGTTGAGCAGGGTATCTACCCGGCTGTTGATCCGCTTGAGTCCACATCAAGAATCCTTGAGGCAGATGTAGTAGGTCAGGAGCATTATGAGACTGCACGTAAGGTACAGGCTATGCTTCAGAAGTACAAGGAATTACAGGATATCATCGCTATTCTCGGTATGGAGGAGCTCTCCGACGAGGATAAGATTACAGTATATCGTGCAAGAAAGATTCAGCGTTTCTTATCACAGCCATTCCATGTAGCTGAGAACTTCACCGGAGTTCCGGGCAAGTATGTCCCTGTTAAGGAGACAATCAGAGGCTTCAAGGCAATCATCGACGGCGAGATGGACGAGTACCCGGAGGCTGCTTTCTTCAATGTCGGAACAATAGATGAAGCTGTTGAGAAGGCGAAAAAACTCATGGAACAGCAGTAAAGGAGGCGGGGTAAGATGAGCTCGTTTTATCTTAAAATATTAGCCTCCAACAAGGTGTTCTTTTCCGGAAAGGCAGATATTCTTGTCGTTCCGGGCTTAGACGGCGAGATAGCGATTATGGCACATCATCAGAACATGGCGATTGCCACAACTATCGGCGATGTACGTTTCAAGCCTGAGGGAAGTGACGAGTATATAGATGCTGTTGTAGGCATTGGCTTCGTATACATAGCCAACAATCGTGTGACCATGATTGTCGATACTGCCGAGCGTCCTGAGGACATCGATGAGGTTCGTGCCAAGGCGGCAATGGAGCGTGCACAGGAACAGCTCCGCCAGAAGCAGAGCATTCAGGAGTACCATGTATCACAGGCTTCGCTTGCAAGAGCGGTGTACCGCTACCGCAAGGTGGGGAAGCATGAAATCAACTAAATAGAATTTAAGAGCTGCCGTACAAAAGGATTGGACGCAGTACGTCGTCATTTTTCATAAATCCATTATCTCATTAACGCAGACTGGGCATTGCGATAAGCCTCAGGGATTGAAATCGTGTTCGCATTATAGCTCCACGATTTCATGAGTCTTATCTCCATAGTCTGCTAAATCATGAGATAATTGGATTGATGAGAAAATGACTGAGGTATCTCCGAAGCTTTTGTACGGCGGTTTTGTGTGATAAATAAGTTTTAATTAATTATGTATATATTATTTATTTGCTATTTTATCATGGAGTTATTTAACATATCTAATTCGGATGAATAAAAATCATCAGAGCGGCAGTAATCAATTATTTTTTTTGTAATACATATTTTTGGATTAGAGATACCGAGTATTGATAATATGTCACTAATACATGTAGCTAATGCAGAATAAGATTTTTTTCTTGATACATAAAAAGGTTCAATGTCAAATAGTTTCAAGTTATTAAATTGCTTTAAAGAGGGGCATCCTTCCTCACGTATTCGGATAAAGAGTCTAATAACATCAGAGTGCTCATTTACACATAAATTTTTAGTATTATCCTTAGTTACATTTTGATGAAATCTAGTGCCATCGTACTCTATTGCAATGGCATGGCTTGGGATAAATATGTCAAATTCACTCCTAAAATTGGAAGCAACATTTTGATTATTGAGTAGCCATAATGGTTTATAATTAGGAATATACGAAAAATATTGTCCTATAAAATAACATATAAGCTTTTCTGGTAGGGAACGATGCACACTAAAAGATGGATGCCCGATGGTTCCTTTTTTAAAATCTGAAAAAGACTTATTTGTTACAATACATCCATCTTCGAATTCAACGTCTAAATCAGTTGAATTTCTATATGCTATAATTTTCATTTTTAATCCGTTGTTTGCAATTCGTTCATATCCTATGCGATTTTCTATCGGATATAAAATAGTGCCTTCTTTAAAGTTTTGATAATATTTGTGTTCTACAATAGTACCATCTTCAAACTTTATATCAACATCTGACACATTCCTATAGGCAATAAGTGTCATCCGCATCCCATTTTTGGCGTAAACCTCTTCTCCAACATGGTCGGGACGCGGATATGCAATATAGCCGTCTAGAAAGTGATTATAATTTTTATGTGTAACGATTGTTCCATCCTCAAATTGAATGTCTATATCATGTGAATTGCGATATGCTATAATTTTAATGCCCATACCATTTTTAGCAATATTAGTCTGTCCTACGCGATTTAAAATTGGCATTGCAATATTTCCAGTTAAAAAACTGTAATAATCACGATGCTGAACAATGGTTCCGTCCTCAAATTGGACATCTACGTCTTTACTATTTCTATAATCAATAATTTTTAATGTGTGACCGTTTGGAGCAAAAATTTCTTCTCCAATTTTACTTTTGTAAAAATTTGGATTATAAATACATCCTTCGGAAAAACTTCTATAATCACGATGTTGAACAATAGTACCATCCTCAAATTGAATATCAATATCATTCGAATTACGATAAGCAATAATAGTCATGAGCATACCACTATTTGATATTTTTCGTTCACCCAAACGCTTGGATTGAGGATATGCTATTTCACCACGAAGGAAACTGCCATAGTCTTTATGCTTTACAATAGTGCCATCGTCAAACTGAATGTCGATATCTCTGTAACTTGTATATCTGATTATAGTCATATTTAATCCGCTATTTGATTTACTTACTTTTCCTATTCTGTTTTCTATGGGTTTACCGATGTTACCCCCTTTTAAAATCTACTAGATTTTTATTAGTAACAATAGTGCCATCATCAAACTGTACGGTAATATTGCTTGATGATATATAGTCAATTATTTTAGCATTTTCACCATTACACATAACATTACATAGTCCAATTGTGTTTTCTTTTACCTTTTTAAGTTTATAATTAACATCCTGTTTAATACCGTAACTATTTGCTAATGCAACAATTTGTCTTTTTGTTAGATTGGGAAATGATTTTTCTATTTCTTGGTAATTAGAGATTGGATAATTGTCACGAAGACATTTGATTTGTTCTTCTGTATATTTCATAAGGAAAACCTCGATAATATTATATTTGAATTTATTATATCATTTATAGAAAATGTTGCGCTAGAGTAATTTAATATACAAATTAAAGCAGAATGCTTATCACAATCGACACCAACGGCGGCACTCCGGGAACAATGGAGTTCTTCGTGCCTGAAAAGACCGATGACGGACTTAAAATTCACATTACGAGTGCATCACCGTTTGCAATCGGTTGGAAGCAGCTTGCAGGCAATGCAAGAACTTCATCGGCGCAGAGTGCAAGCACGGGCTACGTCACTAATGTGATGGTTCCGATACTCATTGTACTTATCATACTGAGTGCTGCGGCTGTTGCAGCATTCACAATCTTTGACAGAAGAAGGGTGTCAAAGAGCGGTAAGTGATGAGCTTGAATAGGTAATATGATGCGGATTGCCGTACAGAGGGTGAGACTCTTTGTGCGGCAGTTTTTTTATTGAATATGCTTGTGGGGACAGGTTGAAATCAGTAAAAAGTCCATTTGAAATAGTGAAAAATAGTGAAAAAATAGTGAAAATTTAGTGGAAAAAACACCTGCGTTCGGGTATAATAATATCTGAAGGCAGGTGTTTTTATGATTAAAGTGATATTAACGAATGAGATATTAAAATATATAACAGAAATTGATAAAAACAGATATAATGTTTCTTCCGTAAAATTACCGAAAAGTGTTGCCAATAGGCTTCGCAAGAACTCGAAAAAAAAGAGCTCTTATGCTTCAAATAAAATAGAAGGTAATCCGCTTTCGGAAAAACAGGTTGATGAGGTAATAGAGAGTGATGAAAGGAAACACCTTCTTAAACCTGAGCAGGAGGTAAGAAATTATTTTCTTGCCTTAAATTTTTTGGAGGAAAAGGCAAATAAAAAAGAACCATTTTCAAAAGAGTTGATATTGGATGTACAAAAGCTTGTAGAAAAGGGCGCTTCAAAGGAAAAAATAGGATTAAGGGGACCTATGCCTCCGGGAGTGCTTTTTGCAGTATATGATTCTAATACGGGGAATCCTGATTACATTCCTCCTGAATACTGTGATATTCCGGGGCTGCTTGACGAACTAGTGGAGTATGTCAATACAACGGACGACCATCCTTTGATAGTGGCAGCAGTGGTGCACTATCAAATTGTCACAATTCATCCGTTTGAGGACGGCAATGGAAGAACTGCGAGGTTATTGTCGGGGTATATTATGGATGTCAATGGGTATGGATTTAACGGAATAGGTTCGTTGGAGGAATATTTTGCATACGATATTGATGAATATTACGAGTCAATTCAGATGGGATTGCCTGCATTGTACTATTCGGGACGAGAGAATCCGCCGCATCCCGAAATTTGGATAAATTATTTTCTGAGGATGGTGAAGCTGTATTCGGGTAAGGTATGTGATTTGCAGAGAAATTCCGAAGCCGAAAATATTGAGGGAAGTATGTCATTTCTCAAAGCAAAAGAGAAGGAGTTGTTATTGCATTTAATAAAAAAGCATAAAACTGAATTTACACCGATAGAAGTCAGCAGGGAAATAGGCGTGACAAATAAGACGGTGATTAACAGACTGGCGGTTTTGGTAAAAAACGGATTTGTTATTCCAATATTGGTAAATGAGAGAATAAGGTCATATGAATTGAGTCAATTTACCAAAGCTCATGAAAAGGAAATATTGAAAGAAATCCGGCAATAGCGGGTGAATGGTGTCTCCTTGACAAAATATTCTCCAAAGCGTATCATGTTCGTAGTATTTTATGTGGAAAAGAGGATTTGAATATGCCGATAATCGATGGGCAGGAGAAACAGCCTATAGTGGCTATATGCTATGACTTTGATAAGACGCTTTCGCCCGATGATATGCAGGCGCAGGGTTTTATACAGTCAGTCGGCTACAATGTTGCGAAGTTCTGGGAGGAGACGGGAAAGCTTGCCAGAGAGAACAACATGGACAGTAATCTTGCATATATGTATAAGATGGTGCAGGAGGCGAAGGGGAATCTTGTGTTCAGCCGTGCGGCTCTTGAGGAATATGGCTCAAGGGTGAAGCTGTTTGACGGTGTCAACGGATGGTTCGAGAGGTTAAGAGAGTACGGGTTGAGGCACGACGTGAAGGTGGAGCATTATATTATCTCCTCCGGGCTTAAGGAAATGATTGAGGGAACGAGGATTGCAAGGGAAGGTGCTTTTGAGAGAATATATGCGAGCAGCTTTTATTTTGATGAGCACGGAATGGTTAAATGGCCGGCACAGGTCGTCAATTATACCAACAAGACACAGTATCTTTTCAGGATATCCAAGGGGGTTCTTGACATCAACGATGCAGGTGTGAATGATTACTACGCACCGGAGGATATCAGGATTCCTTTTAAAAATATAGTATATATCGGTGACAGCGATACGGATGTTCCATGCATGAAGCTGGTCAATTCATACGGAGGTCATTCGATTGGCGTATACAATCCGTACACCGGAGATAAAAACAAAGTATACAAAATGATACGCGAAAACCGCATAAGATATTATGCGGCAGCGGATTATACGGAAGGTTCACAGATTGACAGGCTTGTAAAGTCGATTATCGATGTTACGCAGGCAGAGAGCAGACTGGATGCGATGCACGAGGAGAGTATGAGACAGGCGGTCTTAGGAGAAGACACATGAACACAAAGATTGTAAAAACAGAAGATGGTAATGAAGATGAGGTCATACGGGAAGCGGGAGAGATATTAAAGAGCGGCGGGCTTGTGGCATTTCCCACGGAGACGGTGTACGGGCTCGGAGGAGATGCACTGAAGGAGGACGCGGCGCGCAGGATATACAGTGCCAAGGGAAGACCGAGCGACAATCCGCTTATAGTACACATAGCGGATATAGGAGCTCTTGATGAGCTTGCAAGCGAGATTCCTGAATGTGCCTATAAGCTTGCAGAGGCTTTTTGGCCGGGACCGCTCACGATGATTTTTAAGAAAAAGGATATTGTGCCTTACGGAACGACGGGAGGGCTCGATACGGTTGCAATCCGTATGCCAAGCCATCATGTTGCACACAGGCTTATAAAGGATTCGGGCGTGTATATTGCGGCACCGAGTGCCAATCTGTCGGGAAGACCAAGTCCCACAAGAGCTGAGCATGTCATTGAGGACATGGACGGCAGAATAGATATGATAATAGACGGCGGAGCTATTGAGATAGGAATAGAGTCAACGATTGTTGATGTTACCTGTGAGGTTCCCATGATTTTAAGACCCGGATATGTGACCGCCGATATGATAAAGGAGGTTCTTGGCGATGTGTGCTTTGATGAGACTGTCCTTGCACACTCCATGGTTAAGGGAAAGCCTAAGGCGCCGGGAATGAAGTACAGACATTATGCGCCGAAGGCGGAGCTTACGATATTTGAAGGTGAGAATGAGAAGGTTGTGTCAAAAATCAACGAGCTTGCCGTTAAATATGAATATGACGGTCTTAAGGTGGGTATTCTCTCAAGTAACGAGAACGAGCACAAATACGCTCATGGTGAGGTTGTGGTTGTCGGAAGCCGTGAGAATGAGCATGAAGTGGCGGCACATCTTTTTGACGTGCTGAGGCATTTTGACCATATAGATGTTGATGTTATATTGTCTGAGGGCTTCAGCGAGGACAGCTTCGGACAGGCGGTCATGAACAGACTGATTAAAGCTGCCGGACATCATATTGAGATTGTGGAGTAAGCGGATTAATCATAAATGAGGGGCAGAATACTTTTTGACTCTCATATCATAATACAAGGAGTGTAGGGCTTACAGCCCGAATCGCGGATGAAAAAATATAGTAGAATCGTATTTGTGAGTATGAACAATACCTGTATGGGGCCTATGGCGGAGCTTTTGATGAAGCATATAACCGCACATAAAGATATCGAGATTATTTCACGCGGGTTGATTGTGCTTTTTCCGGAACCGGTCAATCCCAAGGCAATAGCGGTTATGAGACAAAAAGGCATAATACTTGACAACAGAACTTCAGTTGCGCTTACCGAGGAAGATATATCTGAGGATACACTTCTGCTGGCAATCGGCAACAAGGAAAAAGAGATGATTATAGAGACGTATGACCCGGATAATCTCTATACAATATCAGAGTTTGTCGGTGATGCGGGAGAGATGCCGGATCCTTATGGCAAGGAGATGGAGAGCTATATGGAATGCTGTGATGTGCTTATAAAGTGGCTTAATAAGGTTGATGAAAAGCTCACCCGGCTTGAAAACGAAGAATAGAAGAATATAATTCAGAAAGAGAGGACAAGTATATGATAGCAATAGGCTGTGACCAGGGAGGATTTGCATTAAAGAAGGACATTATGGCATATCTTGACGAGAAGGGATATGAGTATAAGGATTTCGGAAGCTACAGCGAGGCGAGCGTTGATTATCCTGAATATGCAAAGAAGGTGTGCGCTGCAATCAATGATGGGAGCTGTGATAAGGGAATTCTTATCTGCGGAACGGGAATCGGAATATCGATAGCTGCCAACAAGATTAAGGGAATACGTGCGGCACTCTGCACAGACTGCTTTATGGCGGAGGCAACAAGACTTCACAATGATGCCAATGTACTTGCACTTGGCGGAAGAGTAATCGGACCGGGACTTGCGGTCAAGATTACGGAGACATTCCTCACAACGGAATTTTCAAATGAGGAGAGGCATATACGCCGAATCAACATGCTTGAGAATTAATCAAAATACAATATATAATGGGAGGACGCTTATGGGTAAAGTAGTTATTATGGATCATCCGTTGATTCAGCACAAGATTGGTATTCTTAGAAGAAAGGAGACGGGTTCAAAGGATTTCCGTACACTTATCAGCGAGATAGCAATGCTTATGTGTTATGAGGCTACAAGAGACTTAAAGCTCAAGGATGTGGAAATTGAGACACCTATCTGCAAGACAACGGTTAAAGAACTTGCGGGAAAGAAGCTTGCCGTTGTTCCTATTTTAAGGGCAGGGCTCGGAATGGTTGACGGAATGCTCGCAATGATTCCGGCTGCAAAGGTTGGACATATAGGTCTTTACCGCAACGAGGAGACATTAGAGCCGGTTGAGTATTACTGTAAGCTTCCACAGGACTGTGCGGAGAGAGAGGTATTTGTCGTTGACCCTATGCTTGCAACAGGAGGTTCTTCGTCAGCAGCAATTGCCATGCTCAAGCAGCGTGGAATAAAGAACATTCGCTTCATGTGCATAATTGCCGCGCCGGAGGGAATTGAGAAAATGAAGAAAGATCATCCGGATGTGGATATGTACATCGGAACATGTGATGAGAAGCTCAACGAGCATGGATACATTATTCCGGGACTCGGAGATGCCGGAGACAGAATATTCGGAACAAAGTAAAAAGCAGAGCGTTATGTGCCTTGAGATTACATAGACACATAGCGCTCTATTAAATTGGTATAGCTGTGAAATTCGCCGTTGTCGATGCTGTTTAGGAGCCTGTTGGCAGAGCGGAGGGCTTCGCACATGACCGCAGTGTCAATCATGGAGCCTTCAAGGGCATCGGCAAGCTCGTCAAGGTCAACTACGGAGTAGCGGTTGTCACGGTGGACAATGACATCCGCAAGCAGATCGGTGAATATATATGTGTCATTCTCGGCAGAATAATCAGTATGGATTATATCACAGTAGTAGTGGAGAAAACGTCCAAAGGCATCATGAATCCTGGATATCTTACAGCCCTTGTCGATAAGGTAAAGTGATATGCCGCCTGCCATGTCATGCCGTGGCTTCAGTGTGTTCCAACGTGTTACGAGCATGGCATCGTCGCGGTAAAGAAGTACATCATCTTTCAGCTCAATTACTTCTGACGGAATAAATCTTTTACGGAAAATAACAGGTCTTTTCATGGCACACCTCCGTGTATGAGTACTGTTTTCAATAAATATACCAAATAATAACAGTTATTTCAACGATTTACAGAAATTTATTAAGTTCTGTGTCGATGATTTGCAATGTTTCTTAATATTTAATGGACTTTCAAAAAAAAAAATAGTATAATAAATCCCAGTAAGCTTTGCAAAAATGGAGGGCTGCCATGGCTAAGAAGCATAATGCGTATAAGAATATTGTTCTTATTACCCAGTTGGGCATCAATGTTATGGTTCCTACATTTTTATGCTTGTTCATTGGTATATGGATTGGGAAATTCATAGGAACGTGGGTGGTTATTCCGCTGCTTTTCCTCGGAATGGCGGCAGGGATGAGAAACTGCTATCTTATGGCGAAGAGGGCATCGGATGATTCTTCGCATACGACAACAGGGAGTGAAGATGATGACAGACACAACAAAAAAGACCATTAGCGAGGTACTTATCGGTATGGCGGTTTATCTTGCCGTAGCGTCGGTATTTGTTCTTATTTTTACCAAAGACAAGCTTAAGGGAGAGGGCGGACTTCTTCTTGGCGGACTTGCGGGAGTGCTCATGCTGTTTTCAATGAAGCACACCATATACAAGGCGATGCACATGCAGAAGGGGCATTCGGCTTTTCTGGCATTTGCTTCCGTAGGAAGGATGTTTGTTGTGGTTGTTCTGCTTGGTGCAATAGGATATTTCGGATGGCTGAACCTTATCACGACATTTGTGGGGTTCTTCGGTCTGAAGTTCGCAACCTATGCACAGCCTTTGACCGACAAGCTTATAACAAAAGCAACTAAAAAAAAGCAAGGAGGTTGATAACGTGTCAGGACAATTCCCGGGTATGATTTTGGCAGATGCCGATTTCATGATTCATGGTGTGTTTAAGTACACGCTGTTTGGGCAGGAGTTGTATATTACGACAACCCATGTGGCAATGTTCATTGTGACGGTTCTTATATTGATTGTCATGATATGCGCTCATCATACGATGAAACACGCAAAGCAGATTCCGGGTACATTCCAGAATATCATTGAGATGTATGTTCAGACCATAGACAATATGGTGGCGTCCATTATGGGCAAGAACGCAAGACGATTCGTCAATTACATCTGTGCGATATTCATGTATATACTGTTCTGCAACCTGTCAGGTCTGTTAGGCTTAAGACCGCCTACGGCAGATTACGGTGTGACATTACCATTAGGTCTTATTACCTTTGCACTTGTGCAGGGGTGTGGCATTGCCAAGAACAAGGGCAGACATTTTACGAACCTGTTTAAGCCGGTTCCGCTTCTGTTCCCTATCAATTTAATCGGTGAGTTTGCGGTTCCGCTGTCATTATCTCTACGTCTTTTTGGTAACATAATGTCAGGTACCGTCATGATGGGACTCATCTACGGATTGCTGCCGATATTCTTAAAGCTGGGACTTCCGGCTGCACTTCATGTATATTTTGATGTGTTCTCCGGCGCAATTCAGACGTATGTATTCTGTATGCTTACGATGGTTTATATCAACGATAAGATTGCAGATGAATAGGTTATTATTTAAAAAACTATACAACTTTATTTCAGGAGGAATTTAAGATGATTGATGGAAGAGCATTAGTTTTAGCATGTTCAGCAGTAGGTGCGGGTATTGCGATGATAGCAGGTGTCGGACCTGGTATAGGACAGGGTATTGCAGCAGGCCATGCGGCAGCAGCAGTAGGACGTAATCCGGGAGCTAAGTCAGATATTACATCTACCATGCTTCTTGGACAGGCTGTAGCCGAGACAACAGGTCTTTATGGATTTGCGGTTGCGATTATTCTCTTATTTGCCAACCCTCTTATCGGAAAGCTTTGATTTTAAACGAAGCTCACGAGAATAATAAGCGAAGGGAGGCAAGACCTTGGAAAGAATGTTCAACCTAGATCCCCAGCTTATCCAGGATGTAATTATTACGGCTATTAACATCTTTATTCTCTTTTTGGCAGGTTCATACCTGATGTTCAATCCGGTGAGAAATTTCCTTAACAAGCGTAAGGAAGGAATCGCGAATGACATCGATAAGGCTAAAGCCGACATGCAGGATGCAGAGGCTATGAAGGCTGAGTATGAGGCTAAGTTAAAAGAGGTGGATAAGGAAGTGGAGGCTATTCTTGCAGATGCGAGAAAGCGTGCACTTGCGAGAGAGGAACAGATTATAGAAGAGGCTAAGACTGAGGCTGCCCACATTATCGAGAGAGCTCATAACGAGGTTCTCTTAGAGAAGAAGGGCGCAGCCGACGATATGAAGAAAGAAATGATAGCTCTTGCATCGGTACTTGCCGGCAAGGTGGTATCTGCTTCAATTGACACAGATATTCAGGCGTCATTAGTTGATGAGACGCTTCGTGAAATGGGTGATGATACATGGCAAAATTAGCAGCGTCAGCATACGGACAGGCTCTATATGAGCTCGCCGTCGAGAGCGGCAGTGCTGCCGAATATCTTGACGAGGCGCAGATTGTCTTAGAGGTATTTAAGGAGAACGGTGAGTTGTTCGATTTCCTCAACAACCCTAAGATAAGTAAAACCAACAAAACAGAGGCTATGGAAAACATCTTTGATTCGCGCGTCAGAAAGGACATAACAGGACTTCTTGTTCTTGCGGTGGAGAAGGACAGACAGAATGAACTCTCCGGAATACTTGAGTATTTTATAGCAAAGACGAAGGAGTATCTTAAGATTGGTATTGTGTATGTCACAACACCTATGGAGCTTTCGGCGCAGCAGAAGGCGGATGTGGAGAAGAAGTTGTCAGATACGACGGGCTTCACTACACTTGAGATGAATTATTCCATTGACAAGAGCCTTATAGGCGGTATGGTTATCCGCATAGGAGACAGAGTTGTGGATACCAGTATTAAGACTAAGCTTTCAGAGCTGACGAAGGAGCTTAACAAGATTCAGTTAGCCTAGAGCGTAGTCAAAGCAGTACCAAGATTATAAGAAGGAAGGTGCAAGAGCCTTATGAATTTAAGACCAGAAGAAATCAGCTCAGTTATTAAGGAACAGATTAAGCAGTATAAGTCTGAGCTTGAGGTGTCTGATGTCGGAACAGTAATTCAGGTTGCAGATGGTATTGCCCGTGTTCATGGACTGGCAAAAGCCATGCAGGGCGAGCTTTTGGAATTTCCGGGAGATGTATACGGCATGGTTCTCAACCTTGAGGAGGACAACGTAGGTGTAGTTCTTCTCGGTGATAACAAGAGCATCAACGAAGGCGATACCGTTAAGACAACAGGACGAGTTGTCGAGGTTCCTGTCGGTGATGTGATGCTCGGACGAGTTGTGAATGCTCTCGGACAGCCTATCGACGGAAAGGGACCGATTCAGACAGACAAATACAGAAAGATTGAGAGAGTAGCATCGGGAGTTATCGCAAGAAAGTCAGTTGACACTCCGCTCCAGACAGGTATCAAGGCTATAGATGCCATGGTTCCTATCGGAAGAGGTCAGCGTGAGCTCATCATCGGAGACCGTCAGACAGGTAAGACTGCGATTGCGATTGATACCATTATCAATCAGAAGGGACAGGGTGTGTACTGTATCTATGTTGCAATAGGACAGAAGGCATCAACTGTTGCCAATATTGTTAAGACACTTGAGGAGTACGGTGCAATGGATTACACGACAATCGTTGCGTCCACAGCCAGTGAGCTTGCTCCTCTTCAGTATATAGCTCCATATGCGGGCTGTGCAATCGGTGAGGAGTGGATGGAAGCAGGCAAGGATGTACTTGTGGTATATGATGACCTCAGTAAGCATGCTGCCGCATATCGTACACTCTCCTTGCTTCTCAAGAGACCGCCCGGACGTGAGGCTTATCCGGGAGATGTATTCTACCTCCACTCAAGACTTCTTGAGAGGGCAGCGAGACTTTCGGATGAACTCGGAGGAGGTTCCCTCACGGCGCTTCCTATCATTGAGACTCAGGCAGGAGATGTTTCCGCATACATTCCGACCAATGTAATTTCCATAACCGACGGCCAGATTTATCTGGAGACGGAGATGTTTAACTCCGGTTTCCGTCCTGCAATCAATGCCGGTCTTTCGGTATCACGAGTTGGTGGTGCGGCACAGATTAAGGCTATCAAGAAGATTGCGGCGCCTATCAGAACAGAGCTTGCCCAGTACAGAGAGCTTGCGGCGTTCTCACAGTTCGGTTCGGAGCTTGATGCCGATACCAAGGAGAAGCTTGCACAGGGCGAGAGAATTAAGGAAGTTTTAAAGCAGCCGCAGTATAAGCCGATGCCTGTTGAGTATCAGGTTATCATTATCTATGCGGTTACAAGAAAATTCTTGATTGATATACCGACTGACGCAATCGGAAGATTCGAGACGGAGCTTTTTGCTTTTATTGACACGAAGTATCCACAGATACCACAGTCGATAAGAGAGACAAAGGTTATGTCCGAGGAGACTGAGAAAGAACTTGTTAATGCTATAAATGAGTTCAAGAAGCAGTTCCGATAAGATAGGAGGTCATCGGTATGGCATCAATGAGAGATATAAAGAGGCGTAAGGAGAGCATTCAGAGCACAGGTCAGATTACCAAGGCTATGAAGCTCGTCGCCACGGTTAAGCTCCAGAAGGCGAGAGCCAAGGCAGAAAATTCCAAGCCGTATTTTGATGCTATGTACAAAGCAGTGACCACGATGATTGCAAGGAGTGGTTCAATTAATCATAAGTACCTTAACAATTCCGGTGACGGAAAGAAGGCTGTCATTGTAATTACCTCCAACAGAGGCCTTGCAGGCGGCTACAACACGAATATAATCAAGCAGGTCATGTCCTCAGGGATAGAAAAGAAAGATATGCTTGTGTATTCAATCGGGCGTAAGGGAAAGGACTTTCTTGCAAGAAGAGGCTACGACATCAAGGCGGATTATTCTGACGTCATCAATGAGCCGATGTACAGGGATGCCATGGATATAGCTAAAGATGTGCTTGAGGCGTACACCTCAGGTGAAATCAGTGAAATCTATCTTGCCTATACCAGCTTTGTGAACACGGTGAGCCAGGTTCCGGTATTCATAAAGCTCCTTCCGGTTAACCCTGATGACATTCAGCTTCAGGACGGCGGAAAGGAAGAGTTAGAGGACGGCGCGGTTTTAGAGTACGAACCGGAGGAGCAGGAGGCACTCGACATAATTATTCCAAAGTATGTCAGCAGCCTTATCTACGGTGCACTTGTTGAGTCGGTTGCCAGCGAGAACGGTGCGCGTATGACCGCGATGGACAATGCGACAAGCAACGCCGACGAGATGATAGATGATCTGTCCCTCATGTACAATAGAGCAAGACAGGGCTCAATTACACAGGAGCTAACAGAGATTATCGCAGGAGCGAATGCGATTAGTTAAAAAAAATATAGAAGGAGAGACACAATGGCCGAGAAAAACAAGGGTAAGATTACTCAGGTTATCAGTGCGGTGCTTGATATTAAGTTCCCGGACGGACATCTTCCGGAGATTCTTAATGCAATCACAATCGACCGCGGCAATGGGGAAATACTTACTGCGGAAGTGTCCCAGCATCTTGGTGATGACACCGTAAGATGTATTGCCATGGGTTCAACTGACGGTCTTGTCAGAGGAATGGAGGCTGTCGACACGGGCGCGCCTATTTCAGTTCCGGTTGGCGAGAATACACTTGGACGAATTTTCAATGTCTTAGGTGAGGCAATCGATAATAAGCCGGCACCTACGGACGTAACATATTTGCCTATTCACAGAAAGGCACCTGCATTCGAGGAGCAGTCGACACAGACAGAGATTCTCGAGACAGGTATCAAGGTTGTAGACCTTCTCTGCCCTTATCAGAAGGGTGGTAAGATTGGTCTTTTCGGTGGTGCGGGAGTTGGTAAGACGGTTCTTATTCAGGAGCTTATCCGTAATATAGCCACAGAGCATGGCGGTTATTCTGTATTCACGGGAGTTGGAGAGCGTACCAGAGAGGGTAATGACCTCTACCATGAAATGACGGAATCAGGTGTTATCAATAAGACTACCATGGTGTTCGGTCAGATGAATGAACCGCCTGGAGCGAGAATGAGAGTAGGTCTTACGGGACTTACGATGGCTGAGTACTTCCGTGATCAGGGTGGTAAGGATGTCCTTCTCTTTATCGATAACATTTTCCGTTTCACACAGGCAGGTTCAGAGGTGTCGGCACTTCTCGGACGTATGCCTTCAGCCGTAGGCTACCAGCCTACACTTCAGACGGAGATGGGTGCTCTTCAGGAGCGAATTACATCGACAAAGAATGGTTCCATTACCTCCGTACAGGCTGTATATGTGCCTGCGGATGACCTTACGGACCCGGCACCTGCCAACACATTTGCACATCTCGATGCAACTACGGTTCTTTCAAGAAGCATCGTAGAGCTCGGTATCTACCCTGCGGTAGATCCTCTCGAGTCAACATCGAGAATCCTTGATCCTCGTATCGTAGGTGAGGAGCACTACAGAGTGGCAAGAGCTGTTCAGGAGATACTCCAGAGATACAAGGAACTTCAGGATATCATTGCAATTCTTGGTATGGACGAGCTCTCAGAGGATGACAAGCTTGTCGTAGCAAGAGCCAGAAAGGTACAGAGATTCCTCTCACAGCCTTTCTTTGTTGCAGGACAGTTCACGGGTCTTGAAGGAAGATATGTTCCTGTTGCTGATACAATTCAGGGCTTTAAGGAGATTCTTGAAGGAAAGTATGACGATATTCCTGAGAGTTACTTCTTGAACTGTGGAGGTATCGAGGACGTGCTTGCCAAGGTTAACAAGTAACCTGACGGGAGTTGATTAGATGGCTGACAAATTATTTGAACTTAAAATAATAACACCTGACAGAACTTTTTTCGTCGGTGACAGTACTATGGTTGAGCTCAACACCACGGAGGGTCAGGTCGGAATATATGCCGACCATGCTCCGACAGCCATGATACTTTCACCCGGCGTGGCACATATCCATGATGCAGAAGGGAATGTCAAGGCGGCGGCTCTTCACTCGGGTTTCATAGAAATCGGTAAGA